>OJGO01000246.1_pt1 | contig 23688 bp, 17 predicted proteins | sample 1594871 | NCBI WGS metagenome assembly OJGO01 (sample SAMN05416798, study PRJEB24817) | seawater metagenome | isolation source: Sea water | place: Canada:Atlantic | collected 2013-07 | reverse complement strand
GCACTTTTGAAATTTCCACTTACTATCGTAATAACAAAGACCATTATGTTTTTTCTCGTGAGAACCCTGCTGTATTTCAAGCTTTTCACGAAACTGATGTTAAATCGATAGCCTTATCCGGTCGCCATGCCCAAACAGCGTCATTTGCACTAAATTATTCAACACAGTTTATCGCAGATAATATTAAATCAACCACGTTAGAAAATAACTTTACCTCGCGTCATTATTACAAGGTCAGTGTATTACCTGAATACCGAATGGGTCTCCAAAATGACCAAGCGTTAACTTTTCGTCTCGGTGCAGCTTTTGACGATACTAATCGCGACGATTCACAAGTATCACTGATTGGTGATATTACCTGGGAAACTGTAAATGCTGACGATACTTCTCAAACGATTTACCTTTCTTATTCAGAAGCCAGTCAAGTAGCAGGGTATACGGCTATAGGTGGTAGTGACACCGGTGGCTTATTTAGAAGTAATTATAATCTTGAGCGAGAAATTACTAAAAATATGGAGTTAGGTTTGGCATTAGATCGCGAAACTTGGCGTCTCGATTCGGCAATTTTTTATCGACAAGATAATGATTTAACCGATTGGACTTATAGCTTAAATTCAACGTCGGCCCGTTCTGCCAATCCGGTCGATATAGATACACTCGGTTTAGAACTACTTGTAACTAAACGTTTCGACAGCGCAGAAATCATCACTAGCTATACCTTCCTTGAAAAATCAGAAGATTATGGCGCTGCAGATATCGATGCTAGCTTTTATGCATTGAATTTCCCTGATCATCGAGTAACATTAGGTGTTATTTGGCATCCGACTGACATTATCGAAGTACGTGTTGATAATGAATGGCGTAAACAAGAAGAAAACACGCTACGAAACGGTGACGATGATGCTTTATTCACCCATCTTTCATTAAAGGTTTCTCCTGCCCAGGTTAAAGGTCTTGATATTGTGCTTGCAGCAGACAATCTTTGGGATGAATCTTTTGAAGAGATACCGGGTACGCCGGGTCGTGGTGAGCAATACACTATCAGTGCTACTTACAACTGGTAGCATTGTATAAGTACTTTATAAGCATTTGCATAGGCCCCAGCTTCTTGGCTGGGGTTAAATTAATACCAATTTGATTAAGTTAGTTCCCAAAGTTCAGTGAGAATAAAAAACCAAAAACAAGGCGCTTGATTGAGTAATAGCAGGCTATTGCGATTGAAAGCAACGCAGTTATTGGGTTTTTAGCCCACTCGAAAATGGGACGTTATTTGATCAGATTGGTATAACAGTAATTATTCGAGATTTTTAATGATTTATCTAACGATCACTACGCTGATTTGGGCTTTTTCCTTTGGTCTTATTGGCAGCGCACTCAAAGGTCTTGACCCACTTCAAATAGCAGATACTCGGCTGTTACTTGCGTTGATTGCTTTTCTTCCCTTTATGAAACTCGGTAATACCAACGGGAAAGAAAAATGGCAGTTGATACTGCTTGGTGCACTTCAATACGGTGTAATGTATACCTGTTATCTTTCCGCTTTTCGCTATTTACCATCACATCTGGTTGCGCTATTTAGCGTGCTTACGCCACTGTATATCGTTATTATCAACGATCTTAGACAACGTAGTTTTACACCTTGGTATTTGGTGGCCACAGTGCTGTCTGTTTTTGGTGCTGCAATTATCAAAATGGGCAATATAGACTCAAACGAAATTTGGCTAGGATTTGGTTTGATGCAAATAGCTAATCTGGCCTTTGCTTTTGGGCAAGTTTATTACCGGGATTGGAAAAAAAGTCGAACACATATTACTGACAGTTCTATCTTTGGCTTTTTATACTTGGGTGCCGCTATTTTTACTACCATTGCCACGTTATTAATTTCTCAGGAAACACCGATACCGTTGGATGCAACACCAACCCAGTGGTTTGTTTTAGTTTATATGGGCTTTATTGCCTCAGGACTGTGTTTCTTCTTTTGGAATAAGGGCGGAACTCAAACAAGTGTTGGTGTATTAGCAACGTTTAATAATGCGGTTGTGCCATTAGCTATGTTCGCCTCTTTGTTTATTTTTGGTGAAGCGAAAGGCGGCACACCAGAAGAATTAGTCAGGCTTGCCATTGGCTCACTGTTGATAGTGTCAGCATTGTTAATAGCAAAACGAAAATAATGTGCTAATCTCCCTTGCTTTTTATTCGTGTAGAATCACACCGACAACCAAAGTTTAATAGATCACCCCGAGTAAATTGCCATACTGGCTCCAGTATGGCTTAACCAATCGCTCCTTTCTCAACAAACACCATCCACCTGTCGACTTAAAGCCTTTTTATTCGATCTGTACAAAATAAAATCAGCCTCAAACCCTTACTCTTACTGACCATTTAGAGTGTTTTACTAAAATTGTTTATTTTATATGCACTTAGTAGTTGACTATTTGGTCAATAATTACAACAATCTTACCGTTAAATAACAAAACTGTAACATTAATCGTTCAGAATCAAGTTGAAGTTTTAACCAATAGAAGTACTTTTTTAACGCAAATTCATTGCTAATTTGGAGAAATGAAATGAATACACGTAAGGTAGTGCCAAGTCTATTTTTTGGCCAAAAGAAACTAAAACTAAGCTCGATTGCACTGTGTGTTGCTTCAAGCTTTGTTAGCCACAGTGCTTTAAGTGCTGAAACACTATGGTCTGAAGATTTTAATAACCCTTCACTAAGTAATAAAGGGGCTGTTTTTGAAACAATAGATATGAGCGGGATCAGTCGTTGGTCTATTGATGTTAATAATGCACAGCTAACGGCAACAAGTGATTGGTTTAAAGTTACCAATAATAAAATTGAAGCAAGAGATGTCGATGGCCAGGTGGATTGGTTGTCAGAGACTATTGATATTCAAGGTAAGCAGAATATCAATATCACGGTGCTTGCAGAAGAAAGTGGCACCCTTGAATCAGCCGATTTTTTTGATCTTTCGTATTCAATAGATGGTGCGCCTTTTGTTAAGGTAGAAAACTGGCAAGGGAAAGGCAGCAGCAGTCACACTTTGATTGATGACTTTACCTCCGCCGCCATTACACAAAGCATTGCAGATGGAAGTACCCTTCAAATAAAAGCTTCTATGGCAAACAACTCAGGCTCTGAATACATTCGCTTGGATAACGTACTCGTTACTTCTGGTATTGAAGATGGAGGAGGCGATAGTGGTCAAGGCCCAATCATTGATGCTTGTTTTAATTGCCCAGACTTAAGTCCGATTGAAGATGCTACAGAGTTTGATGATGCCACCTATTATGCCGCTGTATTTAACGCCATTGATTCAGTGCAAAGCACTGAAGTTATTAAAACTAACATCAATGAAGTCATTTCAGCAAATCATAAGCAGTTAACCTATTCAGAAGCATGGACAGCATTAACGGTTACCGATGAAGATCCGTTAAATCCTGACAATGTCATTTTATTTTATCGTGGTATTTCTAAAGCAAAAAATTCAAATGGTAGTGGTTCACAATCAACCAACCCTGATAACTGGAACCGTGAACATGTTTGGGCAAAAAGCCATGGCTTTCCAAGCTCTAGCGCGATGGCATATTCAGATATTCATCACTTAAGACCTACTGATATATCCGTTAACTCTTCAAGAGGTAACTTAGATTTTGATAATAGTGATGCCCCTTTACCAGAATCTCCCGAAAACCGTGTAGACGGAAATTCATTTGAACCAAGAGATGCAGTAAAAGGCGATGTTGCCCGTATCGTTTTATATATGGATACCCGTTATGCCGGTTTAGATTCTGTAACGCCTGACCTACAAGTTGTTGATACCTTAACCTCGGGTGGAGAAGCCAAATTAGGTAAGTTATGTACCTTGCTAGCGTGGAGCGAAGCAGATCCTGTCGATGAATTTGAAATTAATCGAAATAATAAAATTTATGAATTTCAAGGAAATCGTAACCCATTTATTGATCACCCAGAGTGGATTTCAACACTTTACAGTGCGTCATGTTCAGATGTTGATCCGGTTGATCCAGTTGACCCAACAGATCCTCCAACGCCAGGGGCTGATTTATTTTTCTCTGAATACGTTGAAGGTTCAAGCTTTAATAAAGCAATAGAGATTTATAACCCAACAGATAGTACGGTTTCATTAGAGGACTATCAATTCAAGCTTTATTCGAATGGTAGTGTCACTGCTACTGGTACTTATACATTAACGGGTGAACTACTTGCCAATGATGTGCTGGTACTTGGCTCGAGTCAAATTGCAGATGATAGTGCGCTAGTACCATTTATTGACCAATTTGTCAGCGCTGTTAATTTTAATGGTGATGACTATGTTGAGCTAGTTCATGGCGATACAATTATTGATAATATTGGCACTTATGGTGTGAGAGAAAATTGGGGTAAAGATACTTCATTAGTACGCTTAGCATCAGTAACATCTGGTGATACCGACCGCACAGATGAATTTATTAAAGCAGATCAGTGGCAATCAAATCCTAAAGATACGTTTGAAAATTTAGGCTCACATTTAGCTGATACGTCTCCCACTGATCCTGGTACAGGTGAAGATCCTGTCATTGGCATGTGTGATGATGATGCAGATAAAATCAATATAATTCAGGGAGCTAGCAATGAATCTTCCCTTATTGGAGAAGTAAAAGTAATTGAGGGAACTGTTACAGCAACAGTGCCGAGCTTAAAAGGCTATTTTGTACAAGAAGAAGCAGACGATACCGATACTGATGTGATGACCTCAGAAGCGGTTTTTGTTTATTTCAATGATATTACTAACTTCCCAGTAGTGGGCAATAAAGTGAGAATAAACGGCACAATAAAAGAGAGTTTTGGCCGTACACAATTGACGGCAACAACAGATTTTGTAGATTGTGGTGTTGGTGAACCAATTCAGCCTACAATGGTGTCTTTACCGGTTTCAAGTAGTGATTATTGGGAAACTATCGAAGGCATGTCAGTTAGTTTTAACGAGTCTTTGAAAGTTAGTGATACTTATAATCTGGCTCGTTTTGGTCAGCTAACGTTGTCGAATGGACGCTTGATATTACCTACGAATATTTATAACGCAGGTAGTCAACAAGCGATTGATTTAGCGGATAAAAACAGCCGAAATCGAATCACATTAGATGATATGAACAACGCGCAAAACCCTGATAATGTGCCATTTCCAGCACCTGGATTGAGTCATGAAAATACTTTGCGTTTAGGTGATTCTGTTTCTGGTTTATCCGGTGTCATTGATTATAGTTTCAATGAATATCGTGTGTTGCCAACAACAATACCACTATTTAATGCGACTAATGTTAGAACTTCACAACCTGATATCAATGAAAGTGGCTCCTTAAAAGTAGCAAGCTTTAATGTTTTAAATTACTTCAATGGAGACGGTGCTGGTCAGGGTTTCCCTACTGCGCGCGGTGCCGATACGCTTGAAGAATTTACCCGTCAAAGCAGTAAAATTGTGTCTGCACTAAAAGAAATTAATGCAGATATTGTTGGACTAATGGAGTTAGAAAACGATGGTTTTGACAGTAATTCAGCCATAGCAGATCTTGTTGCACAGCTAAATAGTCAAGTAGGAGAAGGAACATATAACTACGTTAGTCTTGACCAAGCAGGTGTTGGTGGCGATGCAATTGCGGTAGGTATTATTTATAAACCTGCTTCGGTCGCAATAGTAGGCAATGCCGTTACGACTAATCAAAGTCCATTTGATTTTGGTAACCGTCAACCACTGGTACAAACCTTCAAAGAAATAGCGACTAATGAAGAGCTAACCATTGCGGTTAATCACTTTAAGTCGAAAGGAAGTTGTGGCAGTGCTTCAGGCAATAACCTTGATCAAGGAGACGGTCAAGGATGTTGGAATGAACTGAGAACACAAGCAGCTAGTGCATTAACTAGTTGGTTAAACACAAATCCTACCGGCTCAACTGATGATGATTTCTTAATTATTGGTGACTTGAATGCGTACGGTAAAGAAGATCCAATTAACAGCATTACTAACAGTAATTATCATAACTTAGTCGCTGACTATATGGGAAGTACTGGTTATTCGTATAGTTTCGGTGGTGAAATTGGTTATTTAGATCATGCTCTTGCAAGCGATAATTTAGCTAGCCAAGTAGTCGATACTACAGTGTGGCATATCAATGCTGATGAGCCTCGTATATTTGATTACAACACCGAATATAAATCATCAGAACAACTTTCAACTTACTTTGCTGAAGATGCGTATCGAGCATCAGACCATGACCCTGTCATTGTTGTGCTGAATCTACACAGTGAAGCAGAACTTATCGGTGATTTTGATGGCGATGCAGACATAGATCGCAATGATGTGACTCAATTTTCTATGATGGTTCGCCGTGGTGAAACAGGTGATATTCAACATGACTTTAATAACGATAGTGTCGTTAATAGCCTTGATGTCAGAGCATTAATGTCTTTGTGTACTCGTTCGCGTTGTGCGACAGAATAATTCATTCAATAAATTTAAAAGGAAATAACCATGAAAAAAATAATAATGTTATTAACAATGCTTTTAGTCTCACTCAATAGTCAGGCAACATTACTCTCGGTAGAACTAAACCAAGATAGCTATCAAGTTGGTGACGTATTAACCGCAAATTTTATCATTAGCGATATTGAAGAAGATAGCTTGGGTTTCCAAAAGTTATTAGCAACTTTTGATTTTACTCTGTCGTGGGACAACTCAATAACTGATTATGTATCGAGTAGTTTTGGTAATAAGCTTAATGTAGGTTTGGGTGGTAGTGATCAAAGTGCTTTTGATATTATGACTGACAGTGCGAGCTTATCAGAAATTAGTTATGCTTGGTGGGATGAACTGTTACCAGTACAAGATGGTTTAAGCCAATTTGTATTAGCGAGTGTTAATTTTAACGTTACCAGTGTTGGAGCAGGTATTTTAAACTTAGCTAATGTGAGCTTTGGTGATGACTTTGGCGTTTCATTCGCCGACGTTAGCAGCAATAACACATCTTTTATCGTTAATTCATCAGGTCCTGTTGATATCCCGGAGCCAATGACAATGGTGTTAATGTTAGTCGCATTAACCTTATTAGCGCGTCAAAGAAATCTAAATTAAAGAGAATTTCGATTAATTATAGCCCTAACATTACTGTTAGGGCTTTTTGTTGAAAGCATAAAATCGTATGTACAACTCTATAAACTTCTAAATTCATTTTATAAATCACGCTGTAATTAAGGAAATGTTAGTAGGGCGCTTATGCATGAATTTCTGTATACATTTCATCATCTTTGCCGCTTATTTATGCTATCAGTGTGCTTTTGAGCGATAAATTAAAATCACTTAAATCATGATATTTCATAGACAACCCCTTTATAAATAGTACTTGTAGCGTATTTAGTACAAATATAAGCCTGACGCTACGTGAATTCTAATGAACTTCGTCGGTGATTACGGGTAAATAATTACATAGCAAGTTGTTTTAGTTAATGATATTCGTCTGGTCATCCAATGCTATGTTAATTCAGTTGAAGTTGCTGCTAGCAATTTTCTAATCTACTTTTCTTCGTTTACCACTTTCAGCTCGTTTCTTATTCTCACTTTGCACATAAACGGTATCAGTTGTCGCCATGCTGGCATGACCGAGATCTTCTGAAATATCTTTAAGAGGGCGCCCACGTTCAATTTCCATACTTGCTCCGGTGTGTCTTAACCAATGGGCAGACGCTTCTTTGAGTTTTAGTGCTTTGTTTTCACCTTCCGATCTACGCATATTGTCATGTGCCTGGTCGAAAACACTTTGCACAATACGGCGTAAATGTCGTGATGTCATGCCACCTTGACCACGAACTTTTTCGACTAAAATTGAGTTTTCATTGCTTGCCGGTAACCCTAATAAACCACGGGAAGCACGATAACGCTCTAAAAAGGGTAAAAAGTCGATAGGAACCGTGATATCACGTAATTTACGACTTTTACCAAATATTTTTAACCACCAGTTTTCATCATCATCTTGCCAAAAATGTCCCATAGTTGGGGACCAATTAGGTCGTTCAGATAGCTCTGAAATTCTTAAAAATAGGGTTTTTAAGGACGCAATTACAAACAAGTTTCGTTCAAACATTGGATTTTCATCAGCCATTTCAACAGCAGTATCTAAGACGAATTGCCATTGGCTACCAGTTAAACGTTTGATTTCTTTAACTTGTGAGTCGATGATAAAGTGCCGACAATCTTTTTTAGCAATTTGTGCAGGATTACCAATACAAAAATCTTCAGCCATTAGATAGTTATAAAAAACAATAATGGCGGTAAACATAGATGAAAGTGTTTGTTGTGATGGACGATATTTTTTCTTATCAATGACGAATTGTGATTTCAAGCTTTTAGGCGCTTGAATCTTGTATGGAAACCAAAGTTCATTAGCAGCTGAATAACCATTGGTTATTTTAAAACGTTCTTGATTAGATGTACCAATCCAGTCAACTGGTGGCTGCCAACAAAAGTCAGCATATTCTAGTAAGTCAGATTTACGTAATTGGTCGATTGGTTTTTTCTTAACAATGATTGACCATAAAAGAAAACGTTCAACGTCATTTCTAAATCGTTCGTAAGTATGAGCAGATTTGTTTCTGCCAATGTAAGTAAGGAAAATCTTTCCCCAGTTAAATTGTTCAAGCCACCAGGGTTCATTAGATGAGAATATTTTATCTAATTGAGGATAGTCATCAAAGTCGAAATCACACAAATCAATGTATGGTGGATATAAAGGAACGGGTTTAGTTAATAACATTATTTGTAAAACCAAGCAGATAAGGCTGTTGAAGCTAGTTTAAATCATTATATTCACTATGTCCAATACTGAAGAGTATCGGACATAGTGAGTATATTTTATTGAAAGGTGGTTGTCCCTGTCGTTATTCAGATTCTGAAAAATGTTAAACCAAATTAATATTGGATTGTTCCAGTTTTCACTGGTGAACAAAACCAAATGATTATATTGGGTGTTTCCATTCTTAGTTAAAGTTAAAAATCACATTGCTAGTTAAACTCCTGATCTATATTCATGTGTCGCTACGAGCATGAAATATATTTTTGTGTCTATTTCCTCACAGATTTTACGTAGCGTTACGTCATTAATATGAATTATTAGTCTATTTAAACTATGTTTGTAATTTCTAAATAGTACGAGACCATTTATGTATTGTTGATTTGCGCACCGAGCTTTGATTGCCAAATAATCTTGTTACACTAAAAACAAGTTTAATAGATTTTATTTCATGCTATTTTACTGTTACTAAATACAAAGCCATATTTTCAAAACCTTTGAATTGTCATTTCCTACTCAGTAATTATCCACCAATACCTACATAATATGATTATCCCAAACGTTGAAACTTTTCTAATAAACTTTAGCCAACGTACATAAAAAGCACTGATATAACCATACTTTCTGGTACTGATACTCTTTACCTCAATAAAAAGACATGTAAATTAGAAAGTTTACGTGTTTTCTGATGTGAACCACAGTAATTAACATTACTGATATCTATGCCAAATTTTGATTTAAACGCCCTATCTAAATTTGCTCGTTTTGCACATGACTAAAGTATTATTTTTTGATTGGTCGACTCACAACCCAAAAGTAATATTGTGAAATTGTGAGTGTTTGACGAGGTCAACTGAGTGCCAATTAGTTGACCTAAGACATTCGACAGCAGAATTGAAAATCATTAGGTAAGCGGTCGTTCCCAAAATCGATTTTGATGTTAATTTCATGATCAAAAAAGAAAAATAAATTTATAGAACGAGAACAATATCTATGACTATTGCATGATCATTGCTCCCTGTGAGTTCCTAGCTTAGAACTCATTTTTTACCACAAAGAGGCTATTTTTAATGGTTGAATTTACTTTAATAAATAATTAACACTCTAACCAAAGCGAGTAATATTGTTATTCTAAAAAAGATATTTACGACAAAGACTCGTCAGCATAATTTAGTGCTTTGGCATAACAATGCATTATGGAAGTTTCATCGAGGTTTAGATATGATTCACTTTCTTCTATACTAATTAAATCATTATTTTCTATTTTTAAACACAACCCATAGCAATATCCTAATTTACCGGATTGATCTTCTAATGCATTTCTAAGTTCAATGTCTAGTGAAAGTTCCTTAAATATGAATGCTAAGTCAACATCAATTAATGCATTAAATATCGAGATTATACCTAATAAATACCCCATATCACTTAAGTTTTTATCTGTTACTAATACTAATTCAATAAATTTTGCTCTAATCAAACCAATTTTTAAAAGCTCAGAAGGCTTACTCTCCCCCAAATCACCTAAAGATAAAATAGTTACGAACTGTTTTATGGTATTTTCACCTAGATAAATTACGGCTTGTGCAATAGAGCTTATTTTTTTAGAAGACTTGCATCTTAAATTTGATAGTCTTAACAAACGGACGACTAAAGCTGCATCCTTCTCAACTTTTTTAGTTAGAGTAGCAAAGTCTAAAGGTGTTTTTAACGTTATTTTTAATAAGCCTAAAATAGCTAACCTAGAAGGGTTTATGTTCTGAAAGTTGAGTAATTTAGGTTTAGTAAAATAATATCCTTGAAATAAATCAGCCCCAGCTTCCCTAATTAACTCGAAAGACTTATGATCTTCAATGCGTTCGACTATGATTTTTTTACTTGGAAATTGTTCTTTGAGGGAAATAACTTGCTTAAGTGTTTTTTTAAGGTCTTTGTCCACTTCAAGTTTAATATAGTGGACTTTTTGAAGTAAATTATCCCACTTAGGATCACTATCATAATCATCTAAAGCAAAGATATAATGGCTTTTCATTAATTTTAAAATAAAAGGTAACAACTCATCAGGCATCTTTACTCTTTCTATTATTTCTAATACAACATTGTTTGGATCAATTAATTTAGGTATACCTGATTTAATTGAACTGACAGACAAATTGATAAATAACTTTTTATGATTCCCTAAGTGTTCTATACCGTAAAACAATAAACTATCGAAAAACAACTCTGCTGTAGCAGTATCATCACTAACATTATTGGGAAAAAAGTTATCATTAGAATTTCTATAAAGCAGTTCGTATGCAAACACATTCTCATTGCGATCTAAAATTGCTTGCCGAGCAACAAATTTAGTTTTTACTACTTCTATCATGTTTATCCTTATCTAAAATATTGCTGCGTGCTCAAATTAAAAAACTTTAAAATGCATATCAATATGATATTTTGCAACCCATTTTATGTCTTTCAAGTGATATTACCTATATCTAGCCTGTCGAGAAGTATATTGTTATTGCTCAATATTTAGTATGCATTTTCCGAAGTGAGCACTATAGTGGCTAAGTAATAATGACCATAAGTTATAGTTTTTATCTCACTTTTGGGGCGAAAGCGAGTTAGAGTTAAACCATAAACTTATTTAAAACTTACTTGATTCAATGTCCCCTTTTGTGGCTATCAGTTGACCTAAAGAACCGTCGATAGCTAATGTCGCCGTATCAAGGGAACATTAGCACTAACAAATATTAGTGCCAAAAAATTAAGTCGTTTGCGGGATTTGGGTTAACCGTCACTTTTGCCACATTCGAGACATTATCACTAACGGACTAAAACTGAATTCGGATTAGTTTTTGTATCGAAAAAGGCCAAAATCACTAAGAATTATTAAGCCTCATCCTTAGTAGTTTTGAAGCTTTCTTCTTCTAGGTATTTGGCTTACTTCTTATTATCTTAATAATTGAATCAGAAGGCATGACATTCCCCTGTTCTTGGATAATACCTGTTGAAGCTGGTCTGAATAGAACATCTAAAGCAATCTTTCGATCTTCTGAATCCTTAAGCTTATTTTCACTCATAAGCGCTAGATATGTTTTAAGCATTGTATGTCTCTCAATAGCTTCAAGCATCAAATGCTGATGAGTTCTGAATTGCTGAGAGTTTAATTTTATAATATAACTACCGATTGACAAAACAACTAAGCTCAATGAAACCGTTAGGGGGTTTATAATCCCCCCAAGAAGAACAGGTTCAACTATTTTCGCAGCTGTAGCAGTGACCTCCGCAGACTTTACAACTAACTTCTCTGTAATCTCAGGATTTATCAGTACCTCTCTGAAAGCCCAAAAAGTCCCCAGTAAACTTACCCCCAAGGATAGACCCCAAATTATTCGACCATTGAAGTGAGAGGCACGCTTGTCAGCCCAGTACTTAACTGATGCATGCAATTCCACTTCATTTTCATAAGTATGCTTAGCTGCTATGACTTGTTCTTGAGTCGCTCTAACTTGTTCTTGAGCTGAATTATAATTTCTCTTATAGAGTCTTAATCTTCTCTTGATAAAACTCGATAATCTCTCTCTCATTTCAGAGTGTTCGGCCTCTGCTTTAGTAGCTACTGCATCCAATCGTTTCTCAAGTTTTACGTTTTCTTCTTCTAACTTTTGATAGGCATCAGTTATATTACTAAGTATCTTTTCTTTTTCAAAATTAGTGCTTTGATTAATATCATTTAGTATTTGTTGAGCCCTAAAGATGATTACAGGCATCAACTTATAATCAACTTCTAGATGACCACCATTACCATTACCATTACCGTTTAAGTTTGCCCACAAGGTTATATATTCCTTAAAAGGAGTAATTGTATAGTTAGAAGCAGGCATACATGATAAACCTAACACTACAGCCTTAGTTATACGATCTTCCTGTAGACCAAGTATTGCCTTTCCTTTGATTGTCCTACTAAATGGGAAATTAAATCCTCTTTGTAACTCAATAAAAGCTTCTTTGTGTTGCTGCGGCTCATTCCAATTATTAACAATACTAGAAAGTGAATTGGTTATTTTAAGGAAAAGGTAACTGTTAAGTTTAGTTAGTATTTTGAACTCTGGAAGATTACGGTTCAGACTTTCCACATTAAATAGAAAATCCCAAGCTTCTATTTCTTCTTCTATAAAGGTATTAAGTCTTTCAGGAGAGGTAAACTCTCTAAGTTTCCCATTAGCCTGCACAGGTAATTTTACTGTAGTATTTTCATCCATGACGTTTCCTTTTATATATTTGTTTTAGAATGGTTATCTAATCAAAATACCATACCTGATAGGGAATTATCTTGATCAATAAAGGGATTTTTATTTTTCTATTATTCTCTGAGCTTGAAGAGTAATGAAAATGTTTTTTTTCATTTGTAAGCATGCCTAAATTTATAGAGCTGTGTCAGCTTTAATGTATATCAAATGGGGTTAGAGTTGCCTAGCAACATTTGAATTCACACTAGCTCCACTTGGGGCCTTCTGGGAGAATTACACAGTCTAAATGATCTTTAACAGATACATTAGAAAATATATAGTAAAAGCTCCGACTGTAATGTCTTCTTAGCGCACAATCAATACACGATCACATTTGCCTTATTGCTGACATTAGCTAATAAGCGCCAATCAAGGCTTCGGATAATATTTTGTATCGATAATGCCTAATACCTAGTATTAACAGTTAGTTAGGTAATAAAATATTGTTTAGGAACATGCTTTGAAACATAAGGTATGAGAGGAGACGTTATCTCTGGAGGTAGAGGTTATATAAACATAGCAGTTAGCTAATTACAAAGGGGGGCAATAAATAAACCATAGCCCCTTTTATCTGCTGAATTTAGGCTCGAGGATTAGTTATAACCTCGAATATAATTACAGGTGACAAAATCGTTTAAAAGCGTCTCGTCAAAAGCTTTAGATGGCGCAGTCCTAGCCTTTAACTTTTCATCATCTGTTGATTGTCTGTTATATTGATCTTTTTTAGTTGTCTGCACTTTTTCCTGACGCAATAGATCCTTTTCCATTAGTGCCTCCATTTATCGTTGATTTTCTTACCATAGCGTTGAATATATTCAGTTTATTATGTACCATCGAATAAAATATTCGATGGTGCATAGGCTGATTAGAGTGATTAATCAAGCAGTTTTACAATCACAGCAGTACCCATACCGCCGCCGATGCAAAGTGATGCCAGTCCTAACTTGTTACCACGTTTTTTCATTTCATGGATTAACGTAACGATGATTCTATTACCTGAAGCCCCCAAAGGATGTCCTAACGCAATAGCACCACCGTTAACATTGGTGCGTTGTTTTAAGTTATCCAAGTCTTCATCATGCTCAGCACATAACTGCTTCATTACACCTAATGCCTGAGCGGCAAAGGCTTCATTTAGTTCTAGCAATTCGATATCAGAAAATTCAAGGTTGGCTTTAGCCAGTGCCTCTTTGATTGCTGGCACAGGACCTAGTCCCATCACGGTTGGATCGACACCCACTTGAGCATAGCTCACCAACTCCGCAACAGGGTTAAGCTGATGTTGTTCAACAGCTGCCTGCGAGGCAACTAAAATTGCAGCGCCGCCATCATTAACACCCGAAGAATTTCCTGCGGTTACAGTGCCCTCTTTTTTAAATGCTGCTCTCATTTTTGCTAAAGATTCTAGTGAGGCATCTTGGCGGGGATATTCATCTGTCTCGACAACAGTAGTCTTACGGCGAACGGTTACGTCAACGGGCACGATTTCATCACTAAACTTGCCAGCTTCTTTTGCGCTCACAGCGCGACATTGGCTTTCTAAGGCAAAGGCATCTTGCTCTTCACGACTCACACCGACTTGTTCGGCAATATTTTCAGCGGTAATGCCCATGTGGTAGTTATTAAAGACATCAGTCAAGCCATCAGCGATCAGCGAATCTGCTAATTCCAGATTACCCATCTTGCTGCCAAAACGAATATCTGACGTTACGATATAAGGGAAACGTGACATGTTTTCACCGCCACAGGCCATGACAAGATCGGCATCACCGGCTTTGATGTGTGACGCTGCATCCATAACCACCTTCATGCCACTGCCACAGATCATGTTAACGGTATAAGCAGGTATTGTCTCGGGCAACCCTGCTGCAATAGCGGCTTGACGACCTGGTCCCATACCCTGCCCGGCAGAAATTACGTTACCCATGATCAATTCATCTAATTGCTCTGGATTGACATTGGCCTCAGCCAAGACTCCTTGAACGGCTGCTGCAGCTAGATTAGCGGCTGGTACCGATTTTAATGCCCCGCCAAAACTTCCGATTGCGGTACGCTTTGCTGATACTAAATATACTTTATTCATCAATAATTCCTTTATTAAGTCTGTAGGTGTGTGAACTGGGATTAGTGCATGTATTGGCCGCCATTAATATTAAGCGTTTCACCAGTAATATAAGCCGCATGTTCGCTGGCCAAGTAGCTGACTGCTTTGGCAATCTCTAGCGGCATAGCCAGACGGCCCAGTGGAATTTGCGCCTTAATAGAATCAAGAATTTCATCTTTGAGTACATTGACCATAGGCGTTGCCGTGTAACCTGGGGCGATCACGTTGACTGTTACGCCGCTACGGGCAGATTCTAGTGCCAATGATTTTGAAAAACCTATCATACCGGCTTTGGCAGCGGCATAGTTTGCCTGGCCAAATTGGCCTTTAAGGCCATTGATAGAAGAGATATTGATAATGCGGCCGCTGCCTTGCTCACACATAGGGTAAAAGACAGGCTGGGTAACATTGAACAGACTGTTAAGATTGGTGTTGATAACATCGTTCCATTTATCAAAAGTCATGCGCTTAAATGCAGAATCTCGAGTAATGCCAGCATTGTTAACCAAGACATCGATAGTGCCATAGTCTTTCATTACCTGCTTTAATGTCTCAACGCAACTTGTTGAATCGGTGACATCTAAAGACAATAGATTTAGTGTGCCCGAGTCAAATGATTCATCTTCAAGCCATTGCTGTGCCGCATCTTCTTTGCCCGGGCGATGAGTGGCCAGTACTTTAAATCCATCTTCTACCAATTGACGACAAATCTCTGTGCCAATTCCACCCATAGCACCAGTAACTAAAGCAATTTTCATATTTTCCATAATGAGCCTCCATAGCTTCTTAAGATAATATATTCTTATCATTAACAGGGTTTAAATTAATTGCCGACATGGCAGTTAGCCCCGATGTTTTATTAAACGTTTATTTAAAGTAGACCCTACAACTTCTAATATCACTTTCTTTCAGACTTGCTATTCTTCTCTCCAAAACCCAGCACGTTTAGTGTGTTTTAAACACAACTTCAGTACGTCTTTCTTACAACCTTTGTATAAGTTAGCAATGGTCTATGACGATAATATGACAGTAAATTTTATTTGATAATTTAACTGCAAAATGGTCAGGCTAGTCAGTTAAAATGGTGTAATGAGCGTATTAAACAACATGTGCTTACTACGCTGACTATCCCACTACTAACAGTATTACAATAATCACACCACAATTTAACTCGCTGTTTTATAACGAATTGTAAATTTACTCTTTATATTTTAATGATGATTATGTGACTATGTGGTGCGTAATATTTAGCCGGTGCACTAATTTAGTACCTGAGAAATTGCTGCCATTTGATGGGAGCACAGTGGTTATGTACCACGTTGTAGGAGAGTTATTTAATCGTTAGTAAAGTGGTTATATACCCGCTCCTAATTTCAGCTGAATCCTGCAGCATATTCAAATGGAACGGGTATAGGAAATATAAAAAAGTTTGAGCGGTTCTTAAAGTAAAATCATGGCACTAATACAATAGGTATACCGACAGTATGAGCCAGTTTATTCGCAACACTGCCAAATAAAGTATCAACAACACAAGATCTTCCATGACGGCCAACGAATAACATAACAGCATGTGTTTCTTTAACTTCTTCTTTTAAGATAACTGTGGGATCACCCCACAATAACTCAGTACTGATATCCATTGCTATGCTGTTATATTTTTCTATCAATGGTGTTAATACCTTCGCTCTAACAGTTATTTCTTCCGCTTCTTTATCTAATACTGGTGGAGCAGCACCTTCAATAATAATAGGATGTAAATATGGCCAATCGATTACAGTAACTAGCTTTACTTTAGCATGTGTTTTTTCAGCTAAATGAATTGCTCGATCAGCAGCGCGGTCTCCCCATTGGCTTCCATCAACCCCAACGAGATACAATGATTTACTCATGTTAACTCTCCCAATAATTTATTAAGAATATGATTTATTTAACCCCCTCGTTGTACCCATAATATGGGTAATCACTTCTTTTAAAAGGAATTAATTCATAGTTAGACTGTAAAAAAGTAACTAAGTTGACCAATTCAGTCACTGTCATCACATCGTTATAAACTGTCATTTGAGAAACGCCATCAGTTTGAATGCTGTCTAACTTATAGCCATTTGCAAACTTATGAGACGGATTGATAACTGACGTGAGTAAATCAGCATAAGTTTTCACTTCGGTTTTTCCTCCACCAAGGAAGACTGAAAACTTGGGGTTATTGTTTTGATCAGATAGCGGCTCTATTCCCTCTAACGTATGACAGGCTACGCATTGGTATTTTAAAAAGACAAGTTTACCTTCATCAATACTTCCTTCAGGTAAACTAAACCCTTTAGGTGATTCTGGCCCCAAGTCACAACTGAATAAGCCAACAGCAACAAATGCAAATAAACATAAAATTGAATATTTCATATTCCCTCCTAGGTATAAATGTTTAAGGAATACTTAAATTTTAGTTTGCTGTTTGTTTTTTAGACAGTAACTGTTTTTCATTACCTTGAGGTAGATCAATATTTAATTAATTAAGCTAATTACACATAAACACTTAAAATGTATCAAGCAAGCCAGATTGAACAACGTTAAGGCGATATTCCTATTACATCTGAGCCGTTATTGACGCTTTCGGTATTTAGGATCTGTCCAACACTTAGGTAACTCTTCTCCTGAAAGAAAGATCAAATCTACTTTATTAAATTCTTGAGGATCTTGTAATTCTTCACCTACTTGGTAACTTCCTAACACTTTATCGTGAAATAAATTCGTTAAATCACAAAGGTTTTCTACATCTACTATATCGCCGTTATTTCTATTTTTTAAGAACATACCAGACTCCTATATCAAACGTTGTCTCAGTTTTCTCAATTACTATAATGTGTATATATCAGCATCTGAGCGTTTATGCATTTCACCTCGAGCAAGCAAACCATTAATTGCAGTTTGTACTTGCTCAATATTATGAGAGTACCTTTCATTAGCAAGCCACTGATTACAAATACGCTGTGCTGAAGCTGATGCTGTTGGATGAATTGAAAGGTAATTGATAATACCTGTTTGTATTTCACTGTGGATGTCTAACATTTTCATAATCACAACCCTCATTTTATAGTCTTCCTTAAATAAGTTTAGTTTGATTTAGAAAATTTTTCCTACGCTCATTTCCTTTGTTTACATGTTAACCTCTAAGGATTGTAATTAGCTCAAAACCAATCTATTCACTAAATAAAAATTATAAAAAAGCCTCAATAAAGAGGCTTTGATAAAAGTTAATGGTTAAATTAAACACTGATGGTCTGACTTAATATAAATTCTGCAAATATTTTAGCTTGGTTTTCTCGCTAATATTGTTGCAAACTGTAATTTTGCGCCGTTGTGCATAGTACCTATATCTTCATTGTACTTAATCAATTCCCATCCTTGATAAGTTTCACGTAACTGATCCGCTTTTAGGGTAAATGGGAAACCAACTGGGCATGGGGTTTCTTCAGTACTCATTGCACAAACAATCAAGTTATAACCACCGGCCAGTGTATGCTTTTGCATATCGGCAAGAATATTATCAACTCGAGTTGGGTCCATAAACATTAAGGTGACAGTACAGCTAATAAAACCATAGTCTTCACTAAGGTTAGCATTGTTAATGTCGTACACTTGCGCCTTAATATTCAAATCCTCTTCATTAATAATGCTTTGTAGCATATTAATGGCACCGGGATTAGCATCTATGGCAGTTACATTAAACCCTAGTTGGCCAAGGTGAACAGCGTTTCGTCCATTTGAGCAACCCATATCTAAGGTATCGCACGGCTCAATAATTTTACACGCTTCTACAACTTCACTGTGTGTAGGGCTTAAGCCGTAACGGCTATTTAGATCAACTACCATGATAACTCTTAATTTTTTAAAATGAGGACGATTATTTTACTACTAATTTTGTCTAATTAACCTTGAATGGTCACGTTTTGATGAGGTAGATCAATATTTATTTTTCACTTAAGCGGGTATTAATTACAATTGTTAAGTCAGTTCAAGCAAGGCTAAAGCGACATTGTGTTTAAGTATATGTTCTTGCTTAAGCGTTTTTCTATGGGTTTGTAGGTTTTCAAATAGCTTTTGCCAACAAGCAACTTCTTGGCTTGGTGTAGTACTTATCTTTGTTTGTAAAAAAGAGATTGAAGCGCCCTGCTTATACCATTCTTGTTCATTGCCAGATAATTCCATCGTGATTTCATCCGTATTTTCAATGGTTAACCAATAATCGGCATCACTAGTCAATGCTATTTCAATTCCTTTAGGGTCTAGATCACTAAAACAAACTAGGGGGATCTGTCCTTTAAAACGACGGAAAAATTGATAACTGGTGTTAGTGGTTTGTTGTGCTTTAACATCACCTCGATAAAGCCACAAAGCTTTGCTTAAATCGATATTACTCTTGATAGAGGCTAAATTAATCGTATTGAGATTAGCCATGACAGTAAGGTTTTCAACAAAAACAATGGCCGAGTGTTCAACAGACTTTATTTCATCAGCTTTTATATACATGCCTAATGACGTTAACGGTGATACTTGATGACATGTTTGATTAACATTTATATCAGTTAAACTATTAATTAAAATGAATTCCTTGCTAACAGCGTAGCTATTTTCTTTTTCATTTCGATTTTTTTCTGCTGTTGTAAGTCTGTCTTCCTGATTAGGATAGAGATCATTTCTTATATCAACACCATGGCTACTTTGTACTTCTTTAGTCAAGGCTAGAATATCAGTAAGACTAAACGTCAACCACTGTTGTGTAAGATCAAATTGGCCAAAGTGAAATTCTTCATACAGCTTAGTGGCAAGCGCTGAATTTTTTATCCGACCACCGTTTCGATTCTTTTGAATCTTATCTTGAGCAAAATTATAAAGCTGCTTGTTCATACTGGATTTCATTTAGCACTCCTTTGCGGCGACACTATAAATTATATGTCATAAGTGAGCTTAGTGAATTACTGAAACAAATTTTACTAAGCGCTTAACTAAATTTTAATTCGGTTTTCAATTAGACGCTTAGTTCTGCTTTTAATTCGGCTCTTAGTTCGGCTCTTAGTTCGATAACTACATCACTATAACCGTAGTTATCCGTAGTGCCTTTTACCGCAACGCCTTTCATTTTTATATTCAACGCATTTTGTTGAGCGCTAGTTAATTTGCAGTAACAACTAAAAACTAATTCTATCCACGCTTTAGGCGCAATAGTTTGCGATTGTTCTAACCAGGTGTTTTGTAGCTCTTGGTAAAAACTTAACGCTGAAATAGCCGTGTTATCAATGATCACACGTTCAAATAATAGTTCAGTTTGCTGTTCAAAAAAGTCTTCTTCTGCAGCAATTCTTTCAATCGGTTTAATGCTGACTTCACTAGTTTCTCTTGCTTTAATCGGTGTAACAATACTTTGTTTACGCAAGGACTGAACCAATTCAAGTAAAGGCTGTTCAATACCTGTTTGCTTGGTATCAACATAACTTTTAAGTGGCATTGGCGGTGCGTATTTTAATGTTTCAGGTAAATTTGGTAACTCAAATAGACTTTCATCCAAGGTGAATTCTGGATGTTTGCGTAGAAAGCGTGCCATGTTACGTAATTGGCTCGCTTGTTTTTCATCACGTCGTAAACGAAATAAACTAATGCGCATGTTATCAATAATCAAACGCAGCTTAGGTAATATTTGGTTATACCAATACACAAAACTTGTTATTTTACGGGCGAATTCATTTGGGCATGCGAGCCAATCAAGCCACTCATAACAGTCGTGCGGGTCAATCTGCTGCAGCTCATTTAGTAGTTTTTGCGCATGAGATAAGTAACGTTCATTTTGTCTAATTTTGTTAGACAAACTACTGACGAAACCAAACTGACTGACAATAGCAAAATGCATAGTATCTAAGTTATTGTTTAAACTGTCTTTTGTTTCGTAGAGCAAATCATCGAGTTGATCAAGATAATACTCGGCATCTTCTTGTTCTTTGGACGTAATGGCAAGTTGATAATCGATAACAACTTCATCAATTGCATCAATCACTTTCCCCATATCGGTTAGTTGGCGATAACTTGATTGCTTGCGCATCAGTCGATTTAACATGCGCTTGAGATCGGTTGTTACTCGATACTCACCAGGAGAATCGTCAGGTCTGATCAAGCCAGATTTATGCAACAAACTTAACGTGTTAGCATCTTGATCGTCACTTGCTATCGAACCATAAACATAGGCATTAGCAAGTAAGTCATTGTACGCACCAATTTGTCTGAGTAAAGTTGCTACTTGATTAGAATCGAAACCAGCCATTAGAAAAGCAACTCATCTTGTTGGCTTTTTTCCTGTTCAGGTAAACTGATCAGCTCAGCATCATTTAAAAATTCAATTAGTAAATAAATTAAGTCAAACCGTGCTGTGGCATAGTACCGACTACTGCCGGTATTTTTACGGACAAAGTAATGCATCTCTTCAAGCTTTTGAAAAACCATCACTAATTGCTCTCGCGTTTCAGTTTTATTGGTTTTAAAGGGCTTTATTGATGTCAGTCTACGTAATTGCTCACTCAATGTTTGATCATGCTCAAATGGTTCGAATAACTCATTGATATTCAAAAAAGACTTCGCGCGAATAGGTAAATCAGCCTGCGTTGCAGTTAACAGTAAATCTAAAAACTCGACTAAAGGTCTAAAGGTGCTGCGCATTTCAGTAAACAAAATACTGAGCTCATGATGGTTATTTTCATCGACCTGATTAAACGTACAGTAATAGGCATCGGCGCTATCTAGGTAAGTTAATTTTCTATCTAAATTAGCTAAAAAGTCATTCACCTTGTCGTTATGACTTTCTGCTTTTAAGTACAAATATTCGGCTTCGTGCGCTGTTTGGCAGATAACTGCGCCACAAAGTAGCTTTTGAATACTTTCTTTAAACATGACTTGGCTCCCCTGCTTTATCTTCTTTCGCACTTGTTACTGTTTGATTTCGTTGCGCGAGTAATTCGTCTAAACGAGATTGTGGAATATCAGCGTGATAAATTTTGTTATCTTTTAACTTATAATGACGGTGATATAAGGACAGAATATGGCGATCTGTTGATGGTGACGCAGATAACATACTGATATGGTTGTCATTAAACATTTGTAATAACAGGTCAATATTTTCTGCTGCTAGTTCACCAAGCTCATCTACGGGCAGGATTATTTGGCTAGCATGTTTGCTGTCACCACGTAACATCGCTAATAAACCAGCAAATAAAGACAGCATCGCTAGATAAGATAAACCTGTTGAGCTGACTTTTTTAAGCTGTTTAGCATTACGCGCTTGTTTAACTTGGCCTTTTTCAACAATAGTAAATTCTAAATCAAACAAATTATTGTGGGCTAAAACAAAACCTTCGTTAGGTAAGTAACTCGCCAGTTTTTGCATAGCAAACACTAAATCATCAGGTACATCACCTAAACCATCACGTAGTTGGTCCTTATATAATTCAAATACTTCAGCAAATTTTTGTAAAGGACCCCAATAATCTAACTCTTCTTGTTTCATCACTGTTGTTACACTGATATCAGCTAAGGCTTCAAAATGCGCTAATGCGGTCACTTTAGTCGATAAACGTTTACCAATTTGTTTGATACGGCGGCCAAAGTTTTCAATGTGCTGATAAAATTCGTTAATCATGGTGGCATTAACGGTAACCAGTTGATAAGTACTTTGTTGCTTTTGATCGGCGCTATTTAATAGCTCGCTAATAGGCTCGCGATACTTAAATAACGCTTTTGCACCTGAGAAGCTGTCATTATCAAGCAGTAGTTTTTGCCAGTTTTCATAAAGTTCACTACCAGAATGGTCTTTTCTAAAGCGTTCACTAAAGGTATTTAGTTGCGAGGCTAAACGTTTTTCAATGGTTTTGAATTGCTGATAAAAATCATGACAAAAACTTACGGTTAAGTCGGCTTGGTTTGCAGGCTCTTGCTCAGAGAGTTCACTATCAATTGCTGACATTTCACATAAACGTTTACTGTCATTCAGTTGAACGAGTAAATCATCAGTAGCTTGTTTTTCTTGATTATTTTTTCTGATTAACAGTTTTAAGTCATTAATTTTTGCTGTCAGCTCTATATTGCTATCTTCAAAGTTAGACTCTAGATTACGCTTGATAATTTTTCTGTTTTGGTTTTCTTCAACTAACGCATCACGATGGCAGTAACGTTCATTAATAAAACTTTGATAGTCGCGTGCTTTTTGGGCAAATACAGAACATTGCTCTAGGTTTTTCTCTAACTGCACTCGCTTGGCAATGCTTTTATCGACTTCACCTTCAGGATCAAGGTGTTTAATATCACTGGCTTGTTGCTTTTTAAGCTCGGCGGTACGTTGTTTGGCGCTGGTTTTTAATGTCGCTAATTGTTCAGATAATAGTGTTAACTGATTATCTCTATCACTTTCAACTACCATGCACTTTTCTAATTTAT
>OJGO01000244.1_pt1 | contig 23760 bp, 18 predicted proteins | sample 1594871 | NCBI WGS metagenome assembly OJGO01 (sample SAMN05416798, study PRJEB24817) | seawater metagenome | isolation source: Sea water | place: Canada:Atlantic | collected 2013-07 | reverse complement strand
TAAAAGCTGTATTGCAATGACTCTTTGTTCTCTATTATCAGCGCCAACATTTGCAACTGATAAAACCGCAGATAAGACACAAGATATTATCGATTTTTATGGTAAATTAAATATTTCACTTCAAGCGTCAGAAGAAAAAGGCGAGTCTTTTAACGAGCTAAAAAGCAATGCATCAAGAGTGGGTGTTAAAGGTAAGTATGAATTAGATCATGACCTAACGGCGATCTATAAACTTGAATGGCAAGTGAATGTTAATGATGATAGCAAAGATACACTGACTGCACGTAATCAATGGGTGGGCATAAGAGGTGGATTTGGTGAGCTGACGGTAGGTCGCTCAGATACAACATTAAAAGTGTCGCAAGGAAAGTTCGACTTATTCAATGATTATGAAGCTGATTTAAAGCACTTGTTTATCGGTGAAAACCGCGTAGCCGATTCTATTACTTATAAATCGCCTGTTTTTAAAAATCTTCAACTGCTAACAAGTTATATTATCTCTGATGATATTGAAGCAGACGACCCGTATTCAATTGGGGTGTTTTTTGGTGATTTAAACTTGAAAAAAACAGATTTTTTCTTATCTGTTGCTCATGATGAAAACATGCCTGTTAAATTTAAACCAGTAGACTCTGGTGAAAGTTCTCGAACTGAGGCATTAGCCAATACGCGTGTTACTGGTATGTATAAATTTGGTGATTTACGTTTAGGGGCAATGTTTGTTGATACTGAAGTTGTTAATACCGGCAAGTCTGAAACAGGCTATGCGGCCAATGTTTCATATAAAATGGGTAAGGTTTTAGCAAAAGTTCAATATCAAGAATTTTCAGGTGCAGATTCGATAAGTGTTGGTGCAGACTATAAACTAGGTAAAAACACTAAGGTATATGCTTGGTTTACCGATAGGGAAGGTAATCAAGTGACTTCAAATGATGATGGAATTGACTATATTCTAGCGACTAAAGGGCAGTATTTTGCTCTTGGTATGGAACAAAAGTTTTAAGTTAGTTCTCTAAATTAATTCTGGCCGTTAATTTCCTCGAAATTAGCGGCTTTTTTGTAGGTGTATACTTGCTAAAGCGTTATGCTTGTTTGATAATTTTGTTTTTGTCATAAAACTGTCACTTAACTTCTGCACAATAGCTTATCAAGTATGAATGTTGTTAATATTTGTCTTATTAACAGTGGATTGCATCAGTTAGTTTTATTATTAGGATGTTTACATGAGTAGAAAAATTTTAGTCGTAGAGGATGAGACTCCTATCCGGGAGATGATTAGTTTTGTATTGGATCAAAATGGTTTTAATGCGATTGAAGCTTGTGACATTGAACAAGCACTTGCTAAAGTTCATGAGCCTTACCCTGATTTAATACTACTTGACTGGATGTTACCTGGTGGTACCGGTGTTTCATTAGCAAAGAAATTGAAACAAAATGAATACACTCGAAATATCCCTATCATTATGTTAACAGCCAGAAGTGATGAAGATGATAAAGTAAAAGGCTTTGAAGCAGGCGTAGATGATTACGTAACTAAACCGTTTTCACCTAAAGAACTTATTGCTCGTATTAAAGCTGTAATCCGTCGAGTTTCGCCTACATCACTTGAAGAAGAAGTAGAATTTCATGGCCTTAAACTTGACCCTGTCGCTCATCGAGTAGCAATTAACGGTAATAGCTTAGACTTGGGACCCACAGAGTTTCGACTATTACATTTTTTCATGACCCACACAGAAAGAGTCTATTCACGTGAACAGTTGCTTGATAATGTTTGGGGAACAAATATTTACGTTGAAGATCGAACGGTTGATGTTCATATCAGACGTTTACGAAAAGCCATCTCTGGTGAAGGACATGAAGACTTTGTTCAGACTGTTCGTGGCGCTGGTTATCGGTTCTCGAGTAAACTAAAAAAAGTTAGTTAATATTAACGGCCCCTCCGTTGGAAAGTAATTAGGCAAATATGCATTTTCGTTTATCTTTTATAAATATTATTTATCGCTTACTTGGTTTGTTACTGGCAAGTGCTTTTGTCGGTTGGTTATTCGGTCATGTGTTGTTAGTAATGCTTGCTACCAGTATATTTTTATTGGTTTGGCATTATCATCATCTATTTAAACTTATTAATTGGCTTTGGCAATCTAAAGCGTTATCTCCGCCACAAGCAAAAGGGGTCTGGGGATATTTGTATGATGGCTTATATCGACAAGTTAAGCAGCATCGTAATAAGCAAAAACAATTAAATGAAAAAATTAGACGTTTTCGTGATGGGGCTGAGGCACTTCCTGATGCGGCATTAATGTTATCTGAAGAGCTCACTATTGAGTGGGGAAATAAAAAAGCACAGCGCCTATTAGGTGTTCGTTGGCCAGAAGATTTTGGTCAGCGAATTGATAACTTACTTAGGGCACCTGAATTCTCTGATTATTTATCACATGAAAACTTTGAAAATCCTTGTTTATTAGTGTCTCCCATTCACTCAGACATTCAACTTGAAATACGTCTGATGGCGTATGGAAGTGAGCATGTATTACTCTTGGCTAGAGATATCTCTAATCTTCAGCGTTTAGAAGATATGCGCCGTGATTTTGTTGCCAATGTTTCTCATGAGTTAAAAACACCATTAACTGTTGTTCGTGGCTATGTTGAAATGATTCAAGCCTCACAAGAATCATTTGATCCTCATTGGCAAAAAGCATTTCAAACGATTGAAGGTCAAGTATCTCGGATGGATCGTTTAGTTGAACAATTACTTAATTTAGCCAAAGTAGAAAATAATAGCGATGATGAAAAACTACTGGTCAATATGGCACAGTTAATTCACACATTAGTTGATGAGGTCACTTGGCTTAACCAAGAAAAACAGCACAAGATTAGTTTGGATATTTCTACAGAGGTATGTGTTTTAGGTTTTGAAACTGAACTTAAAAGTGCCTGTGCTAACCTTTTATCTAATGCTATTGCTTACACTCCGCCCAATGGGAAAATCGAAGTTAGTTGGCGTTTAATGGGTAATAAAGCTATTTTTTCAGTCAAAGATAACGGTGATGGTATTAAACCTGAGCATGTTAATCGTCTGACTGAGCGCTTTTATCGTATAGATAGATCTCGATCTAGAGATACTGGTGGCTCTGGTTTAGGGTTGGCAATTGTTAAGCATGTTTTGCATCATCATCAGGCTGAATTAGTGATTAACAGCCATTGGGGACAGGGCAGTGAGTTCTCTATTTATTTTGACCAAAGTACCTTGTCAGATACCTCTCAATAATTATTAGCAGGTAGAATTTTTTCTCCTGTTCTCGTCATAATACTGTCATAAAATGGACATATAATTGTCATGTTGACTTCGTATAGTGTGACCAATCAAACAGTTCAAACTCTTATTGGAGAGACCATGAGTTTAAAAAAAGTTATAAGTATTATTAGTTTATCAAGTATGGTTAGTTTATCTGCCTTTGCTCTTGATGATAATTTACCAGAATATAAAAAAGTTAGTGGTATTTCTGGCAATGTATCTTCAGTTGGCTCTGATACCTTAGCGAATATGATGACATTTTGGGCAGAAGACTTTAAACGTACTTATCCCAATGTAAATGTACAAATTCAGGCTGCCGGTTCTTCAACAGCGCCACCCGCTTTAACTGAAGCCACTTCAAACCTTGGGCCAATGAGTCGTAAAATGAAAATGCGTGAGATCGAAGCTTTTCAAAAACGTTATGGTTATAAACCGACTCGAGTTCGCGTTGCTATAGATGCCTTGGCTGTTTTTGTTCATAAAGATAACCCGCTGGAAGGATTAACAATTGCACAGGTTGATGCTGTATTCTCAAATAACCGTAAGTGTGGCGCTGATAAAGATGTTGACCGTTGGGGTGACCTTGGTTTATCGGGCGCATGGACAGGTAAGGATGTACAGCTTTACGGGAGAAACTCAGTTTCTGGTACTTATGGTTACTTTAAGAAGAAAGCACTGTGTAAAGGTGACTTTAAAAACAGCGTTAATGAGCAACCTGGATCTGCATCAGTAGTACAGTCGGTATCTGCTTCACTTAATGGAATAGGATATTCAGGCATAGGCTACCGAACTTCTGGCGTACGAGCTTTACCACTAGCGAAAAAAGGCCAAGATTTTATTGAAGCTAATATGGATAATGCAATTTCAGGTAAATATCCGCTATCACGCTATTTGTACGTTTATGTGAATAAACACCCTAATAAAGCGCTTCCGCCAATGGAAGCCGAGTTTTTGAAAATGATTTTATCTAAAACAGGTCAAGCGATTGTTGAAAAAGATGGCTATATTCCTTTACCAAGTAAAGTAGTTGCTAAAGAATTTAAAAAGTTAGGGCTATAAAAGCTACCTATCAGTTGTTTCCATCAAAAGGGCAAGCCTTAATTTAGGCTAGCCCTTTTTTATTTTCTATTTATTTTCCCTCTGTCGCTAACATTTCAAACAATATTGAGTTGTGCCGATAAAACAACATCCGCTAAAATGTATATAATTAATCAATTTCATTGATATACCCAAACCACTTGGAAATGCTCGATTTCAGCAAGACGAGAAGCGTGCCAAATACTAGGCTTAAAATGTGTGTTGTGGTCATTCCCCATCACCATTTTATAACGACGAAGTTGGTCGCTTATCGCCTTGCCCTTTGGGAGCTCGGGTAGAAAACGACTACTGCGTTATGATTCATCAATAGGGAATAACCCTTAATGATAATGCATGCCTTGTATTCGTCTCCTCCCCGAGTTCTGAAACATGCATTTTCAAGTCGTTTGGGTATATAATGTAATTCAGCTTTTGTTGTCGCTTATTTTGAAGGGAAAGTATGGAAATTATTTTAGCTAATCCTCGTGGTTTTTGTGCGGGTGTTGATAGAGCCATTAGTATTGTCGAACGTGCTTTAGATTTATTTGGTGCACCTATCTATGTGCGTCATGAAGTTGTTCATAATAAGTTTGTCGTCGATGGTCTAAAAGAACGTGGTGCAATCTTTGTTGATGAGCTTGATGAGGTACCAGATGATAATACCGTTATCTTTAGTGCTCATGGTGTTTCTAAAGCCGTAAGACAAGAAGCCAAAGCTAGAGCATTGAAAGTCTTTGATGCTACCTGCCCATTAGTAACAAAAGTTCATATGGAAGTTTCTCGTGTTAGCCGAAAGGATATTGAGTGTATCTTGATAGGTCATGCCGGTCATCCCGAAGTTGAAGGCACTATGGGGCAATATAGTAGTGACTCAGCGGGTATATATTTAGTGGAATCACCTGATGATGTTGCTAGCTTGATCGTTAAAAACCCTGAGAAACTATATTTTTGTAGCCAAACTACGTTATCTGTAGATGATACTATGGATGTCATCTCTGCGCTTCAAGCTAAATTTCCATTGATTGAAGGACCACGGAAAGATGATATTTGTTATGCAACTCAAAACCGCCAAGATGCGGTACGTGAAATAGCAGATAAAGTGGATCTTATGTTAGTTGTCGGTGCCAAAAACAGCTCTAACTCCAATCGTCTTAAAGAGCTAGCAAGTAAAATTGGCGTCACCTCTTATTTAATTGATACTGCAGAAAATATTGAAACTGATTGGTTAACGGGTGTTAATAAAGTTGGAGTCACCGCAGGCGCCTCGGCACCTGCAGTGCTAATAAAACAGGTTGTTGAAGCACTAAAAAGCTATGGTGGTCATCAAGTGATTGAGCACCCAGGTAAAGAAGAAAGTATTGTATTTGCAGTCCCTGCTGAATTACGCTAGTCTTAATTTAATTATGAAAAGTTAATATAACTCGTTATGTTAACACTTTATTATGTTAATGCTGTACAGCAAGTTCTTCGAGTACAGTGTTAACATACAGATGTCGAATTTTTGTCACGTTAGTTTCATGTTATCTATTAATTTTAATATTTCATGGGCTTTCAGACTTCAATATTGAGTAGTCACTGTAAGCATTAAAAAATGATAAAGTGTTAGGATACTACTCTTAATGGCTTGTGCTGATTTTTGCATTCAGTATGACGATGTTATAACCATTCAAGTGTTAGGGTAGTTGTGTTATGCAGGTTCATTTTTTAATAAAGCAAAACCTCTTTAGTTTTTTCATAAAAAATTTTTATCGACCTCAATCATCTTTTTATTATTTCTCCTCACTAAATCTTCCTTGCAACTTGTCTACAAATAGAACGCTTTCTTCTTTATGTATCTATAACATTGATTCATACCCATTATGGAGTGATTATGCATAAACCTTCAGCATTCTCTAGTTACAAAGGTACACAAAAGGGCATGACTTTTCTTGAAGTACTGATAGCTTTGGTGATTATGGTAACGGGTATTTTAGGTGCTGTTGCCATGCAAGTTACCGCAAAACAGGGAAGTTTTGATGCTATGCAGCGTTCTTTGGCTTCAAGTCTAGCACAAGATATTATTGCACGAATTCGAGCTAACGATCCTACCAACTTAGCCGCTTATGTAGCAGATGATTACGGTATTACGTTGAATGATCTACCAGCATTAAGATGCGCTCAGCCTAATGCTCTGTGCACTCCCGCTCAAATGGTTACAAATGATATATATGAATGGGAACTTGCCTTAGTTGGTGGTGATGTAACTTCTGGGGGAAAGAATAGAGGTGGTTTAATTGGTGGACAAGGTTGTATTTTTCAAAATGGAAACGCATTAACTGTTGTTGTTAGCTGGCAAGGAAGAAATAAAATAAAAGATAGCAAGAAAAGTGATGGTTGTGGTGCCACAAGTAAAAAAAGACGTCAAGTCGTTGTTCAAGCATTTATTATATGAAACTTATGGTAGTGGGCTAAATATGAATAATCTAATAATTAGGCGTACACGTCATACATTAAAAGGATTTACCCTAGTTGAACTGATGATTTCATTGTCTATTGGTTTAGTGCTTTTTGCTGGCGTTATGAGTGTCTTTGTTGGCATGCGTAGCACTACCTCAGATACATCGAGCTTTGGTGAATTGCAAGAAAATGGGCGATTCGCTGTGAGTGTATTAACTGATGACTTGTTAAGACAAAATTTCTGGGGAGACCTTTCTGAAACTTTTAGCTTAAGTAGCTTGAGTGGGAACCCTGTTCCTCCAGCTGCCCCTGGAAATGATTGTGTAGGTGAAGGGGTGAATAACGCAACGTTCCCGCAAGCTGTTGGTCCATTTAGAACGTTATGGGGGAAGACGATCGTTGCAGATTCACTCAATCCGCTGACTTGTTTCACTACGCCGGCTAATACTCAGATGATGCTGAATTCTGATGTTATTCAATTTAAAAGAGTCATCTCTAATCCTGTTGGAGCTGCTACTGCTGGAAATTACTACTTAGTCGCAAACTTATCTACAGGCGGTGTTTTTACTGGCGATTCAGCTAACTCTGCGTATGTCTATGGCGCTGCAGCTGATGCAGCATCAGCTGCATCAGCTGCATCAGATGCTTCTGATGTAGCTGATGCTGCAGCTGCTGCTGCCCCAGACGATGAAGATGCCGCCGCTATCGCTGATGCCGCCGCTGCCGCTGAAATTGCTGCAGCTAATGCTCTTGTTACTGCCAATGCGGCCGTTGGTGTCGCCGTCGCAGCAGGGGGGCCTGTGATCGTTAATCCTAGGATGTGGGAATATCAACACCATGTTTATTATGTTAGACAAGAATTAGTTGGTAATAACTCAGTACCCGTATTGATGCAAGGACGGTTGGCTAATTTTAATATGAATTTTTCACCTATCATTGATGGCATCGAACGAATTCGCTTTATGTATGGTATAGATACCGAGACTAATCCAAGTCAACCTGGCTATGGTATCGTTAATGCGTTTGTATCTGCTACTAATATGACTCCAGATTTATGGAATAATATTGGGGGGACTAGAATATTGGCTGTAAAAGTATTTGTTTTAGCTCGTGGAATTAACCCTGATATTAAATACACTAACACTAACAGCTACCAACTAGGGGATGACTTACCGTTTGTTCCTAATGATAATTACCGCCGTTTACTCTTTAGTTCAACAGTGACCTTGTACAATACTAGTGTGGAAGCATGGTAATGAGTAACAAAGGCAAAATAATAAGTGAGGCTAAAATGACAATGTCACCTAATATAGCGAAGCAAAGAGGCGTTGTTCTTGTTGTTTCACTTGTCTTTCTAGTCGCTTTAACTGCGGTTGCAGCAGCATTAATGCAAAATAGTACAACAGATATGAAAATGTCAGGTGCAAGCGAAGAAAAAGTTGTTGCGCTACAAGAAGTTGTTAGTGCTGTGGATGAAGTTATTTTTAATCAAGTATCTCCTGGACAAACAAATAGGTTCTCTCGACCAGTAACGGGAGATGTAAATTTCCCCATTACTGACCAAGCACTTTTATTACCTGACACAGCGACAAAATCAAGTGCAAGAGTTGATGTGGCAAATAATCAGTTTAACTTAGATATAGCTTGCCCAACCTTAAAGGTAGCGTCATCTACAGAAGTATTCAGTTGTAATATATTAAGAGTGAGTGCTAATAGGGGATATGGGCGTACGGGGCAAAGCAATATTTCAGCAAACTCAGGTATAGCACAGCAATTATTAAAATAAAGGAGCAATCGTCTCGGATTGTTTTTTAAGTACAGCAGCTAGTATTGTGGTACATATCGGTTTTTGGAGGATAAAAATGAATTTATCAAAGGATAGAATTAGGTTGGTTAAAGTGAATTTAAAAACGCTGATGGGCAGTCTTGCTGTTTTTTTATTACTGATTTCTACTACTAGTTTCAGTGAGGATATAGAGCTATATATTGGTGAAACAATCCAACAAAGCAAAGCTAGACCTAAAGTGCTTATTATATTTGATAACTCCGGTAGTATGAACAATAACGGTGATGATTTTAAGAAATTATATGATCCAGACACTGTATATGATGCTGTTGGTGGTTTTAATTCTTTATCGGATAAATTTATTTACTTTACCAAAGGAGGTGTTGATGGTGCGTCATTACCAGTTCCTGATGGTCCGAATGAAACCCGACGATTTCTTGATGCTATCAATGGCTGTCAAACAGCACGAGATATACTTGATGAATATGGTTATTACACCGGACAGCTTAGAGAGTACTCATTTCAAGGTAATTCGGGAAGTTGGCAAGAAATCCCTGATAATAATGGCGCTAATATAGATGTAATAGACTGTGAAGATGACGTGGTATCCCTTAATCCGAAAAATGCGGGGGTTGCTGCTAATAACCAGGGAGATGTTGTAAGTTTACCTGATGGTTATCCAGTTGATGGCGAAGGTACTAAAAATACCCCAAAGTATCATACAAATTTAGTCTCTGACTCTAATGTATCGTGGTCTGGTCAATTGGTTACGCTTTATACTGATAATTACCTTCGGTGGCGTCAAAGTACCAAAGATGCCATTGGCACTGAGTATAGGACTCGACTAGAAGTTGCTAAAGAAAGTGTAACCAATCTTATCAACACAACGCCAAATGTTGACTTTGGCTTACAAGTTTTTAATCACAATGGCAGTAGTTCTACACAAAACGGCGGTCGTGTTGTTCATGGCATTCAGGAATCAACGCTGAGCTCTAGAACTGAATTGTTAGGGATTATTGATGATTTGCAGGGCAATACTTGGACACCTTTATGTGAAACTTTATATGAGGCATCTCGATATTTTGGTGGGAAGTCAGTTTATTATGGTGATGATAATGATGTTAGCCCCACAAGAGATACAGACATAGAAAATAGTGGAGTCTATAAAACTCCCTTCTCCTCCTGTTCAGACAGAGTCTATGTTGTACTTATTACTGATGGTGCTCCTACCTACGATATTAATGCAGATGATGAGATTTTTCAGCTGCCAGCATCAGGGCAAGATACTTTTTCAACAGCTGACGGTTTTTTAGTTAATGACCCTGCAAAATATGAAGTGAAGTACAGTTATTTAGCTGCACTTGCTGGTTGGATCAATAATAATGATTTGAATCTCGTCCTTGATGGAAAACAGACTGCAGAAACTTATACTATAGGTTTTGGTAAAGATGCGGCAGTTGATGCAGCCCCTTTACTTATTGAAACAGCCAAACGAGGTGGCGGAGAATACTTTTATGCGGAAGATAGTGCTTCATTGACTGCAGCTTTAACTAACGTTCTTGCCAATATAGCGCCTAGTAATGATAGTTTAACTTCTGCTTCTGTGGCCTCAAATAATTTTGACAGAACCGAAACACTAGATTCAGTTTATTACTCTATGTTTCAGCCTGATAGAGGCCCTAGATGGCAAGGGAATCTAAAAAAATATAAAGTCACCACTGGTATTCAAAAAGGGTCTAATGGTGCCTTGGCAATAAACCCATCAACAGGGCATTTTTCTGATGAGGTGCAAAGTTACTGGTCAAGCAGTAAAGATGGAGACTCCGTAAATGAAGGCGGTGTCGCTGAAATGCTTCGAAAGAAAACTGGCCGGGTGATTTATAGCGACTTAGGTACTAATCATGGAATGGTGAAGTTAACTTTCGACCTAGCAAGCACCAGTGATGCATTTAAAACGCAGACTGAGTTAGCAACAGCGCTCGATGTGACTGACGAAAAAACCATTATAGAAGAAAGCCTCAATTGGATAAATGGGCAAGATCCAGATGATGAAGATGAAGATGGGATAACAGCCGAGAGCAGAGCTGATGTTTTTGGTGATCCGTTACATTCTAAACCAGTAGTCATAAACTACGGTGATAATGAAATCTATATTATTGTTGGAACTAATCATGGGGTCTTACACATGTTTAAAGACGATGATGCTAATAATGCCATAGATGAAACTTGGGCATTTATGCCAAAAGAATTTATTTCTAACATTGAAGCCTTACGAGCAAACTTTACTTCAGCTGATAAAGTGTATGGTATTGATGGTCTTATTACCGCACATATTGTTGATAAAAATGGCGACGGTGTAGTGGATAAAAGTACAGATAAAGTATGGATTTTCTTTGGTTATCGTCGCGGTGGAACTTCTTATTATGCAATGGATATTACAGATCCAGCTAATCCTTCCGTTATGTGGACTATTGCTGGTGGTACTGGCGATTTTGTTGACTTAGGGCAAACTTGGTCTCAACCTAAAGTAACTTATTCTAAGTTAAATGTATCTGGTGGTAAGGCTAATCCTGTTTTGATCTTTGGTGGTGGTTATGCCATTTCTAAAGACTCGCATGCAATAGGTGGTATAGGAGGGGAACCTGATAGTCAGGGCAGGGCAATTTATATGGTTGATGCTGAAACGGGGGCATTAAAATGGAGTTTAGCACCGTCAGGAGATACTGTATTTAGCGGAACAGACAGTATTCCCTCAAGTATTGCTACTCTAGATAGCGATGGTGATGGCTTAACTGATAGGCTCTATGCTGGCGATACTGGTGGTAATGTTTGGCGTATCGATATGCCTGGGAGTGATAAAACTAAGTTTTCAGTATTTAAGTTAGCTGAATTTGGTGGGATAACAACAAACGCTGTAGATAGACGTTTTTTTAATGAGCCATCGATAGTTAGGGCTTATATAACTGAGACAATAGACTCAGGTAAAAAAGACTCCGAGGGAAAAGCTATTATAACCCAACAAGATATTCCATATGATGCAGTATTGCTTGGTAGTGGAGATAGGTCAAACCCGATAGGTACAGATACAGATGATGTGTTCTTTATGATTAAAGATATTAATATAAAAACGCAGCAATTTACATCAGATAGCATTCCTGCGATGCCAACAAGCCCAATAAAAATAGGAGATTTAGCCGATTATACTCAAAATCCTTTTGGAGAAACTTTAACCTCGCAACAAAAAGAGACACTAGAACTTGCGGTGAGTTTGAAATCTGGTTGGTTCATTGAACTTGAGCAACTTGGTGAAAAAAGCACATCTTCAGCTTTAGTAATTAATAATGTTGTTTATTTCACCACATATACACCACCTTCTTTAGACGTGAATTCATTAACTTGTGACTTGCCCAATGGGCAGGGATGGTTATACGCGGTTGATTTATCCTTAGGAGTAAATAAATATAACTGGGAAGCTGAAGATTCTAACAATAGAGATGACAGAATTTCCTTTATTAGTGAACAGTTCTTAGGTGCTCCCACCTTAATTGTTACTAAGAAAATCAACCCTGATACTAGTGTTTTAGAGCCAGATGGTAATATTATCGTTGGTCGAAAAGTGATACCTGTAGGGTTTAAATTACAAACTCTAAGAACTTACCTATATGTTACAGAGGATTAGATTTATGTTAAATAATAGTGGCAATATAGGTGGAATTCATTGGTATAAAGTGCAGGGATTTACCCTGATGGAGTTGATGTTTACCGTTGCTATTGTTGGTATATTATCAGCATTAGCTTATCCTTCTTATAATGACTTTGTGGTGCGCTCTAATCGAGCCGAGGCACCTAGAGAGTTAGTTCGTTTAGCTAATTTACAAGAACAGTTATTTGTTGATAGTAGAGCTTATACGACAAACATAAGTGATTTAGGTGTTGGTTCAACAGCTACATACGAAACACCCAGTCACAATTATAAAATTTCATCCACTGTAGTTGATAATACTTTTACTTTAACGGCTGATGCTCAAGGAGCTCAGAAAACAAGGGATACAGATTGTATAAAAATTGAAATAACAGATACAGGTAAAAAAACACCGATTAGTTGTTGGGAAGGATAATATGAAAAATTTTATTAGATCAATGTGTTGTATGTTTTTACTCGGTATCTTCTCTGTTCAAGCAGCAACGAAAAATGATTTCGCTGATAAAGAAAGTATAGAAAAGAATAAAAAAGTGAATGCTAAATGCCATGTCACATTAGTAGATGGCAGTGAAGCCGTTATATTTTGGCGAACTCAACCGAAAAAAATTTCAACGTTGGTTAATAACATAGTTGGACAAAAAGTAGGGACGCACAAATCATTAGAAAAAATTAAAATTTACAGAGCATTTCAGTGTGTATTGGATGGAGAAGACTTCAGTAGTTTTCAGGCTCGGACAATCGATGAGAAAACAGCTCGTTAGAGAATACTTGAGCTAAAGTAACAAGTGATAGATTTTTACTAGTTATGGGTTTGTTAATAACAGGACTGGAAATAGCTATCCAAATTTTGAAATGCTAATTAGGAACATACAATGTTGTTATTGTTTCTATCTTGTTCCTTTCCATCTCCATTGATGTCTGAGCTTAAATAGGCTCGGCCTGATAGGGATAAATCAATACCACGAGAATAGTCGATAAAACCTTTTGGGCAATAACTAAAGGTTCCTATGTTGTTATTACTTAACTGACCGCTTGGAGTATAAGTTACACTATTAAAAGTAAAATCAAGCTTATCCCCACCTTGAATGGCCTCTCGTTCTTTGATTAATCCATCAATTGATACTATGCCAATTCTTCCTGTCCAATCAGTAGTATTTTCACAAGTATCATCAGCTTGCAAAGGGCATAACGTTGCATTCTGCCCTGAATTTATTGCTGTATTTCGAGTTGTTAGTAATAAACGCTGAAGTTCTGATATTTCATTATCTACACGCATCTGTGTGGTGAAACTACCTAAACTAGGTAAAGCAATAGTCATGACTATACCTGCCACTGCTATAGTAACCAACAATTCAATTAAGGAAAACCCAAGAGCCTGTTTATAGGTGGTAATACGCTTATTGGTCTGTGGGGAGTTTTGAATTTTTGAGCTAGGTGAGTCAATATTAATAGAACCGCCAATGTTAAACCGAGAATACTGCATTATATGTGACCAAATAATATAACTTATCTAATATTTATAACACTTTCCTCTAAAACTCGCTAGTGCTATATATCGTCAAGGTTCTCCACATATAGCACTATATCTTATTTCATTTAAAACTCACTACTCGGAACACTCGTTGGGCTAATATGCTCAATAGGATAGCAACCTAGTACTTTAATGAAGTTCGTATGCGGACTAATATCATTAATAGCTTCTTGTAGTGCAAAACTCTTTAAATTGGCTTCTACATCAATATAAAACATTTCTTCCCAAGGTCGTCCTTGAATAGGGCGAGACTCGAGTTTACACATATTAATGCCTTTATCTTTAAGTACTAACAGGCATTCTACTAAAGCACCCGCTTTTTGGCCTGTAGATAAAATGATTGCTGTTTTGGCTGGAATTTGTTCTGCAACGTCAACAGCTTTACGAGCAACTAATATGAAGCGTGAGTGATTTTCAGTTTGATTAGCGATCGACTGCTCTAAGGCGTGAAGTTGATATAGTTGACCACCTTCTTCACTACCAATTACCGCTATAGTGTCATCTTGTAATTCTGCTACTTTTGCCATAGCATCGGCGGTGCTGTCGCAATACTCAATGCGTATGTCACTTTGTTTATCTAGAAAGTTACTGCATTGTGCGAAGGGTTGTCCGTGTGCATAAATCGTTTTGATTTTATCTAAGCTAGTATTTACAGATGTTAATAAGCAATGCTCAATAGGTTGAGTAATTTCGCCAACTATAGAAAGGTTAGTATGCTGCAGTAAGTCGTAAACTTCGTTAATACTGCCTGAACTAGTGTTCTCAATAGGGAGCATACCGTAATCGACTTGGCCAGATTCAACTTGCTGCAATATATCGTAAAAGCTTTGACAACCTGACTCGATAATTTTCTCTGCCCGACGTGAAAAATATCTATGGCTAGCTAGGAAGCTGTAAGAGCCTTTATCACCCAAGAATGCAACACTAACAGTTGGTACTTGAATATCAGGGTTGGCTAAACTCTGCAAGTAAGCTTGCTGGTTTAATACCGAATCTTCAATAATTGTTTGGAATACACTGGTAACATAGTGAGCATCTAAACCTAACGTTTTTCCATGCTTTATCAAGCGTATTAAAAGTTCTTGCTCACGTTGCTGGTCACGTATAGGACGAATTTGTTGTACTTTACTTTTTGCCACATTAAGTGTTAATGCGCGACGTTTAGCAAACAAGGCTAATAAATCTTGATCTAAAAGCGTTATCTCTTGGCGTATTTCATTTAAATCTAACTTTTCGCTCACTTGCTTACCTTTTTATTGTGAATTATAAACTTTGAGTAGTTACTCTAGCTAGCTTAGCTAAATAGTGTCAACTGTTTCTTTAGACGTTTTTTGTTAATGAGCACTCGTTAAGGAATGCATTGATAAACTATGGTGAAACTACATAGGGTAGCTATTCCCCAAACTATTGATCTTAACAACGAAATATTGAGCAAATAGAATATATTATATAGCACTCTGGCGGTGACATGAATAATAGCCAACAAAGTTACTGTTTGGTGAGTGTTACCTGTTACCAGTGCGAGAATAACAGCGGGAGCAAATAAAATCAGTGATTCAAAGGCATTTTGATGTGCTGCTAGGGCACGTGCCCCGAAACCTGTTAATTTAGTTTGTTGCTCTCTAGGGTGATTGTTATTATATCCACCGAGCTTAGCCATAGCGTACGCTACGGGCCCCTTTGCCAAAAGTGGCAAAAGTAATGCTAAAAATAAGCAAACAATCAAAATAGTCATAGATATTCCTTAAGTTATCATTTGTCGATTAAGTGTTTTAAATGTGACTAATTTAGTAGCTCAGTAAGGTTAGCTTGTAGCGCGTTTTACCAGGCAGAAATGGAGAAGCTATGCCATTTTCCCAATCACTATGTCCTTTACCGTAATATGGACTCCATGGATGTCCTGATTGGCTGGTTGGCATGTGAAAGATACCATTTTCTTCATGACTGGGAGATACAACCATTCGTTCTGAAGCGCCGAAAGATTTACCTTGCACTCGTGGCATGTAACTATCACCCGCTAATGCTTTACTAGGCATGTCTAGCCAATAGTTTAACAATGGCACTGCATTACTGAGAGGGTGCTTTATAACAGAGCTATTCTGCTGACCCCAAGTGGCTTCCACTAAGTTTTGGTTGAGCGTCATGTCTGCTATGGTAACTTCAAGTGCCTTAATGAATACCTCTTGCCAACTATTTTCTCCAAGCATTAAGAAATTATTTGGTTGCTCGTTAATTAGTTGCCACAATGGTACTTCTATTTGATGACGGATACTTTTGAAACTAAACGTTTTATCAATACTGATTAGCGTATTTTTTAAGTCGCTAAAAACACTATCCCTAACATTTATTCTAAAATTTCTAACTATGCGATAACTAACAGAGTCCGTACTTGCTCTTAATTCAACAGCACTTTCTAACAACTCTTTGACTTGTTGAAAGCTTTTGTTTTGTGCAACAACATGCTCAGTTAAAACGTCCCTAAGAATAAATTGTTGCCAAGGTTTTAAAAATAAAGCCTCATCATCTAGAGCTATTTTAAGAAGAGATTTTTCATCAAAGGTGTCTTGATTAAATAAACTATTTCTAATTTGTTTTGATCGAGCGCCGAGTGCGTAGCCACCATTACCAATTTTTGTATACATATCACCGCCAACTACGCGGGAATTAGCTGTCCAAAGTCGTTGATGCTGTGGATTTTTAATTTGAGGATATTGTTCGGGCGATAAATAGCCCTGCCATTGATTTTTACCTGTTGCCCAAGACTTAGGGGTTTCGCCCAATGTGCCTTTTTTGTTTGGGATCGGCCCAATAATTGTCCAGCCAATATCCCCGTGTTTATCCGCAATCAACATATTTTGCGAAGGAATACCTGAGCGAGCCGCTATATCAAAAGCTTGCGATACATTCTGTGCTTGTTCTAATTCAGTAGCCACCATATTGATTGCTTCTTTATCATGAGCAACCCAACGATAGGCGAGTAACTGTCCCTGATGGTTTTTACCTATAACAGGCCCCCAAATGGTTTCAGTTATGGTTATCTCTTGCGCTTCTTGACCTTTGACGGCGATTATTTGTTTGTGGATAGTAAAATTCTGATAGCCTGAAGGTGTTAAATACTGGCTTTTATCCGCATTGGTGGTTAGGAGAATAACATCGCTATAATCACCATAGCTGTTAGTAAAGCCCCATGCTATATTTTCATTGCTACCTATTACCATATTGGGTGTACCTGGCAAGGTGGCACCAGTAATTTTAACTTGTTTTTTACCTGTAGCCGAGCTCTCAGAATTAATATCAGGGTATTCAAAAGAGGCACGAAACCAAGTATTAGGCACACGAATACCAAGGTGCATATCATTTGCAATGACGCCACTTCCTGTAGCGCTTAACTCTCCTGAAATAGCCCAACTGTTTGAACCTGGCAGGTAATCACCTTGATACTTGTTTTCATTGCTTTTAGCTAATTTAGTCTGCTTTTTATCATCGTTTCTGATATTGAAGCTTGAAGCTGAAGGCCAAGCATTTATAGGCATAGGGGCTTGAGTAAATTGACTACCATCAATAGCTGCATCCCATATACTGCCTTTAGGGTCTAAAAATGCGTAAACGTCGCCAGATAATACTGCTTTCATTAACCCTAGTGTGCGTTCGCGTCTCCCATCATGATATTGAAGATCGATATACATACTAAAGATTGTTAAAATAGAGTCCTCTTCACTCCATTGAACCGGCTCTTGTTGCAATAAAAGGTACTCAAAAGGAGCTGAATGTAAATATTTTAACCCTTGGTTAACGCCTCGTGTATAAGCTTTAATTAATTCAAGCTGATCGTGAGGTAGTTGGCTAATTATGCTTCTTGCTCTTTCTCTAAAGCGATGTCTTCGTATTGATTTATCATAATCAAGAGCCCTGATACCAAATAAACTTGCTAACTCACCTGCAGCGTTTCGTCTAAGCAAATCCATTTGAAAAAAACGTTCTTGCGCATGAACAAAACCTAGGGCAACGGCAACATCACTTCTGTTTTGAGCTTTTATAGTGACAATACCTTGTTCATCGCGTTCAATGATGGCGGACTTTTTTAAACCAAAGACTGTTTTTGTACCATCAAGTACTGGTAGTGCACCATCAACTTTGCTGTAAAGCCAAGTTGAAGCTGTTGCTACAACCAATAAGCTGATGAGTAGAGAGCCAGCGAGTACTTTTTTCAATTTGTTCATAGGTAAACGAGCTATCAAAGAAGAATAAAGTAGAGTAACGTAAAATGCTCCTGGAGAATATTTTTAGTTAACATTTTTATTAAAAAATAGTTTTAGTAGAAAGAGCATGGTTATTGGGTGAGTAAAGTATCCAATATTATAGCCATGAGAAGGGCGGAATAGCCACACATAGAGGTCAGTAAGACCATGACTTATTCAAATTCGCAGAGAGGGAGGGGGCTTACCGAGCAGTTTTTGATAAGAGTGGTTGATTCTTAGTTAAAATTAAAGCTAAAAGTGCTCTCACATTTTTTTTCTATCACGTCACTTTCAGGCGTTGAAATTGTTGGTTCAGTAAGTGTTTGACTATTTGGGGTTGTGAAATATGAAATAAATTGATGCAATTTATCGTTAAAAACCATAGCGCTGGTAAAAAAGTCATTGGAGTTATTTACAACACTCACTGCTAACTGTGAACTTCTATCACTTAGTCTTTTCGGAGCTGATAAAATTAAACCTGTTGAAAAGTTATTATGATAATTGCCTATTACGTTAGTCAATTCATCGCTATTAAATTCTGTCATCAGGGTATTGTTAACGTTTAAATGTTGAACTTTAACAGCATGTTCGGCATTTGCAGGAGAAATATTAACTAAGGTTATGAATGTTAGCGTAAAACTAACTAATAGTAATTTAATTGATTTCATTGCTTATATCCTTTTAGCTATGCCTGTATATGATTGAGTATTGAGCTTTCTAATTTACCTAATTGTTACAATTATTACTTTAAGGGGAGTTTACTCTTAATGCTAGTAAGATGAGATAAGTTGCTTCTTTCATACGGTAGATGGCATCTGCCCTTTAAGAGCGTATCCCATAAAAGGGACCGCTAGTTATGAAAAAATAAATCCCTTTATTATTAGAACGGGTGGGACTGCTAAATATTTCAAATTATTTAAAACAGTAACAAGGTATAGCGACGTTACTGGAACGTGATAGTTTAGTTGGTAGGATAGAGCTGAAAGTGAAAGTGAAAGTGAAAGTGACAGTGTCTTTAACGAAAATCAGCACTGGCGCTATCACTAATATAACGGCAGTGCTGATTGTGCTCGGAGCTTTATTTCAAGTTCCTAATTTAATATAACTAAAGATTAGCTAAGTTGACGTTTCTTTTCTAAGCGGTATTGATGCAGTAAAGGCTCTGTATAACCATTTGGCTGTTCTACGCCTGAAAATATTAAGGCAGCAGCAGCTTTAAAAGCAATACTCGCGTCAAAGTTAGTACTCATTGCCTGATAACTTTTATCATCAGCATTTTGCTTATCAACAATGGCCGCCATTTTCTCTAAACTTGCTTGAACTTGTTCAACAGTGCAAACATTGTGAGTAAGCCAGTTGGCAATATGTTGACTCGATATTCTTAACGTCGCTCTGTCTTCCATTAAGCCAACATTATTTATATCAGGTACTTTTGAACAGCCAACGCCATGGTCAATCCAACGAACTACGTAGCCTAAAATACCCTGACAGTTATTGTCTAATTCTTCCGTTATCTCTGTTTCACTCCAATTGGTATTTTCAGCCAGTGGAATCGTTAAAATGTCGTCAATATTCGCTGGGTTGCGCTTAGTGAGTTGTTTTTGTAAATCAAATACATTCACTCTATGGTAATGCAGTGCATGTAATGTCGCAGCGGTAGGTGAAGGTACCCACGCGGTATTTGCTCCGGCTTCGACGTGATTAATTTTGGTCGCGATCATATTAGCCATTTGATCTGGAATCGGCCACATGCCTTTACCAATTTGCGCTTTTTGGCTAAAACCACAAGCAAGGCCAACATCTACATTATTATCTTCATAAGCACCAATCCAAGGTGTTAGTTTTATATCTGCTTTTCTAGCCATAGGGCCTGCCATCATGGAAGTATGAATCTCGTCACCCGTTCTATCCAAAAAGCCAGTGTTGATGAAAACTACGCGATCTTTAGCTGCAAATATACAGTTTTTCAAGTTAATACTGGTACGTCTCTCTTCGTCCATGATGCCCATTTTAACTGTATTTTGAGGCAATGATAACGCCTCTTCTACACGAGAAAATAATGTATTAGCAAATGATACTTCTTCTGGACCATGCATTTTTGGCTTAACTATGTAAATAGAGCCTTCGTTACTATTACTGAAGTCACTATTGCCTTTCAAGTCATGCAAAGCAATCAATGAAGTGATCATTGCATCGAGTATACCTTCAGGTACTTCATTACCTTGACTATCAACAATGGCATTGTTTGTCATCAAATGACCCACATTTCGTACGAACATTAAGCTACGACCTTTAAGGGTAACTGTATCGCCTGTGAGTGTTTGAATACTTAAGTCATTGTTCATAGTACGGGTTATGGTTTTACCGTTTTTGTTCAATTCAGCGCTTAAGTTACCTGTCATTAGACCTAACCAATTTCGATAGGCTAATACTTTATCTTCGCCATCAACAGCTGCAACAGAGTCTTCACAATCCATAATGGTTGTTAATGCTGATTCAAGTACAACATCACTTAATCCAGCAGCATCTTCCTGGCCAATAACACTGTCGCTATTAAACTGTAAATTTAAATGTAAGCCATTGTGGCTGAATACCAGTGACTCTGGCATATTTATACTGCCAGTAAAGCCGATAAATGCAGCGGGATCTTTTAGGGCGCTTTGTTGACCGTCAGCCAAGCTTACCATTAACTGCTGTTCGGTTAGGTGATAACTAACTGCTTGACTATGATTACCTGATACAAGTGGGATGACTTGATCTAAATATTCTTTGGCAAACGCAATAACTTTTTTGCCACGTATTGGGTTATAAGCTTTGCCTGGCTCTGCGCCATTTTCATGACTTATTACATCAGTACCATAGAGTGCGTCATATAAACTTCCCCAACGTGCATTTACGGCATTTAATGCAAAACGGGCATTCATTATTGGTACAACAAGTTGTGGTCCCGCCATTAAGGCTAATTCATTATCCACATTGCAAGTGTTGATATTGAAATCATCGACTTGAGGAACAAGGTAATTAATATCCGTTAAGAATTTTTTATAATGAGAAAAATCAAGTGGCTTATTGTTTTTATGGTAGCTATCAATGCTCGCTTGCAGGTCATCACGCTTTAATAAAAGCTGCTGATTCTTTGGGCTTAAGTCATTAATTATGCTGGAAAACTGTTGCCAAAAATGCTTTGAGCTAATAGCGGTGCCAGGCAGTGCTTCTTTTTCAATAAAATCAAAAAGACATTGGCTTACTGTTAAATTCTCTATCGTTACTGTCGCTACCATTATTACTTCACCTTATGTTCAAAACTTTACGTTAAAGCGTCGAGAATGTTTGAATAAACACTCCTCTTTAATCGCTACTTTATCAATTATGGAGCCAAATTAGCCCTGAAAATACATCTTAGTGATAATCCTATGGCTTATTATCACTGCTGGCAATAGTGCTTTAGCGGCCCTCAGCACCTCGGTGGACGTTAATTAGAATGATTGCCGCACTAAGTCACTGTTAATTAATGTTAATTTGTCTTTTTGATGGAGGTTTATCTACAATAATACACATTATTGTACTTTATGATAAACACCATTCATATCATGAATGGTGTACGATGAATTAGCGTTGATACTGACTTAAACAGCTTAGTAAAACAATTGCTGTATTAAAGGGATTAACCAAGGGCTGATTAGTGCGGTGAGTATGGCGGACAAAATTAAGGCCACAGAACTGTACGCACCATGCTCAGCACTCTTACGAACAAGCACTGCAGTGCCAATAACATGGCTGGCACTACCTATGGCCAAACCCTGAGCCTTAGCTGAATTAACGCCAATAAAGCTTAGCCATTGCGGCCCTAATAATGCGCCAAATAAACCAGCAATTAAGATAGCAAAAGCCGTGATAGAGCTATCACCGTATAATTGTTCTGTTAATGTAATGCCTATAGGAGTGGTGACAGATTTTAATGACAAAGCGACAGCAATCTCTGGTGCTTTTATCAGCCACATGGCGAGTAAAAAGCTTACGGTAATAACCACAGTAATGCCTAAAATTAATATAGCGGTCATTTCACGCCAATAGAAGCGTATTTGCTTAAATTGCTGATAAAGAGGTAAGCCTAGCGCAACAATTGCTGGCTCAAGTAAAAGGTTAAGTACCTCTGTTGTATGACTATATTCTTGATAATTAATATCAACTAATAATAAGAAGGGCACCAATATACTAATAGTAAAGAGCATTGGGTTTAGCCAAATATATTGCCATTTTTGTTGGCAAGCGGCTGCAAATTGATAGGTTGCTATGGTGATTATGGTAAAAAATATACTCGCCAATATAGGGCTATTAACAATGAAAGTACTCAACATTAGTTTGAGCCTGTTGTAGTTTTGCTATTGGTATTATCTGGCGTTATTAAATAATGCTCGCTCAAGTAACCAATAACAGTAAGTAAAATAAACGTCGAACTACAAATGATAAACACTAAGGCAAGACCATGTTGTTGGATGAGTTGAAAGTGGTTGATGATTCCCATACCTGCAGGTACGAGACATACCCCCATGTGCTTAATAAACCACTGATTAGTTTTGGTTATTTTTTCTGGACTGAACCAATTGAACTGTAAAAAAAGAGCGTAAATAATCATGCCATATAAACTAGCCGGTAACGCTGCTAAAAGATAATTAGCAAGCTTACCGAGCAATAAACAGATGCTGATAGCGAAAATGGTATAAAGCACATTTTTCATAGTGAGTTACATATTCTCCTGGCATTTAAGTGCAGCAGCAATAACTAATTGCCTAAACCAAATATGACTGGCATCGTGATGAAGTAAAGGACTCCAGATCATTTTTAACTCGATATCAGGGATCTCAAAAGGTGGCTTTATAATAGTGTAATTGCTGTCGTTCTTGTGCAGCTGTGCTGCTTTGGTCGGCAAAGTCGCAATTAAGTTATCTTCATAAGCTAATTGCATAGCAACATGGTAATTACGAGTAAAAACCTTAATATCTCGCTTTTTACCTAAGCGGGCGAGAGCTTCATCAACCCAGCCGAGCTTCTGAACGTCCTTAGGATCCATTCCCACACCAACGCCAAAACCTGTCTTTGAAACCCAAACATGTTTCGCACCTAAGTAAGCATTTAAGTTAAATTTACTTACCAGGGGGCTATCAGCGCTTAACAAACAAGAGAAAGAGTCACGCCATATGGCTTTTTGGTGAAAGGATTGCGGTAATTCATCAAAGCGATTTATCGCCATGTCAATTTTGCCGGCCTCAACATCGTGAAAGGTCACATCACTGGGGGTCATGATATCAAGGGTAATATTGGGAGCAACTTTATTTAATGATCTTAATAACGTGGGAATTAAGGTTGAGGCGGCATAATCACTGGCCATTATTCGAAAGACACGTTGACTTTTTAATTCATTAAACTCTTCTTCACCTTGCAATGCCTCTTCTAATTCAAGCAGTATTTTGCGAATACTAGGTGCTAATGCTCGAGCGCGTTCTGTGGGAACCATACCGTCAGAAGTACGCACTAAAATAGGATCATTAAATAAAGTCCTTAGTCGTTTTAAACCGTTACTCATTGCTGGTTGCGTAATGTTAAGTTGGCTTGCCGCCCGAGTAACATTCTTTTCTCGCAGCAATACGTCTAAATAAATAAGCAAATTTAAATCAATTTTAGAAATATTCATGT
>OJGO01000243.1_pt1 | contig 23841 bp, 32 predicted proteins | sample 1594871 | NCBI WGS metagenome assembly OJGO01 (sample SAMN05416798, study PRJEB24817) | seawater metagenome | isolation source: Sea water | place: Canada:Atlantic | collected 2013-07 | reverse complement strand
CACGGAGAAGCTCAAAATTTTGTTGAGCAGGGCAGTCGTGATGACAGCCAAAGAGTGTTAACCGCTCAAGGTGAAATTGAAGCGAAAATGATGGCTAATTGGTTGCAAAAAATGCAGATAAGTCCGAAACAAGTCTTCGTTAGTCCTTATATTAGAGCTCAACAAACGTGTGAGCTAGCAACTGCAGCCATGCAAGCAGCTATTACTACACTCGATTTTATTACACCTTCGGGTGATGCCAAGCAGGTGCATGATTTTATTGATGGTTGGTGTAGTGAACAATTACCAGCATCAGCTGAGCACGAGCAAAGCTTACTCATAATCTCCCATATGCCTTTAGTGAGTTACTTAGTTGCAGAATTAACCCAATCAGGAAATGCGCCTATTTTTGCTACTGCTGGTATAGCGCATATTGATTATGATACTGAGAAAATGCAAGGGGCGTTGCAGCGTCTCGTTTCGCCTATCGAGCTTTGTTAGTACTGAGCTGTTAATCTCGATTATACTTATCTTTTAGTTCGATCAATGCCAAGATAGCGCCATTTCCGCCCCATTCTAATGGTGCTTGGTGAAATGCCATGACATCGGGATGTTGCACTAACCAATGTGGCACTTTATTTTTTAAAATATGTGATCCTATACCATGAACAACGCATATACATTGTGCGTGTTCTTTTTGGCATGCGAAGAGTAAGGCTGCTAGCTCTTTCTTTGCTTGGTGTTGATCTAGACCGTGTAAATCAAGAATAAGATCGGGACGATAATGGCCACGGCGAAGATTTTTGACTTCAAAACTATCAACACCTTCGCGCACATATTTCATCGGACCTTGTTTATTTAAATTTGGTTCAAACTCATCTGAAAAATGAAATTGTGCAATGGCTTTATTTGCCTTGTTATACGCTTGGTCATTTTTTTGGGAAGTGTTAGACTTGTAGCCGCTTTTAATCAATCGAACTGTGTCGTTGAGCAAAGGTTTAACTTGACCGACAGCCTCGGCAAAAAGTTGCTTTTCATCAGGCAATATTTCTTTATTAGACTCATTAGTTTTTTGTAATGATTCATCAGTTTTTTGTTGCTGATTCTTACGTTGCGTTTTGTCTTCAATATTGGCACGAACTTGGGCTTTTATTGCAGAAAGTTCGGATTTTAAGGCTTTGTTTTTCATTGACGCAGTGTAAAACATTTTTGTATTAATACAAATAAATTAATACAGCTAACCTAGCATTAAGCTAAGCATCAACATGAAATGCTTAACCTATAAAGTAAACAGAAAAGTATAGAGACATCTTTTGAGGAAGAAAATGTGAGCAATACCAACATTGAAAATATCACAGAGCAATTACACACAATTGCCGACTATTGTCGTTATGGTGCCAGTATATTTAATCAAGCAGAGCTGTTTTATGGTCATGGAAATGACAATGCATTAAACGAGGCACTTACTTTAGTGATGTTTGCTTTATCCTTACCCGAAGAAATGAGTCAAGATGTAATGACTTGTCGTTTGGTTGATGTTGAGAAGCAAAATATTTTAGCACTTTTTGCACAACGCATTGAAACACAACAACCGGTTGCTTATATCACCAACCTTGCATATTTTGCACAGTTACCTTTTTATGTCGATGAACGTGTTCTTGTGCCACGTTCGCCTATTGGTGAGTTGATAGAAAAACACTTTGCCCCTTATTTTAGTGAGCAAAATTCACCGCAAAGAATTTTAGACTTGTGCACTGGCAGTGCTTGTATTGCCATAGCTTGTGCTAGTTATTTTCCTGACGCAGAGGTCGATGCAGTTGATTTATCGATTGATGCGTTAAATGTTGCAGAAATAAATATTGAAAATCATGGTTTAAGTGAACAAGTTATTCCAATACAATCTGATGTTTTTTCTGGGGTTGTCGGACAAAAGTATGATTTAATTGTGTCTAACCCACCTTATGTTGATCAAGAAGATATTGATAGCTTACCGGCTGAGTTTACTCACGAACCTGAAATGGGCTTAGGCTGTGGTGAAGACGGCTTAGATATCGTGAGAGTTATCTTGGCAGAGAGTGCCCAACACCTAAACGATGATGGCATACTTATTTGTGAAGTGGGTAACTCACAATATCATGTTGAAGCGCTATACCCAGAAGTAGACTTTACTTGGTTAAGCTTTGAACGTGGTGGTCATGGTGTGTTTTTACTAAATAAAGCGCAACTAGTACAACATGGTGAAACGTTTCTAGCGGCAGTTAAAACAGCATAAACGTCACCATAAATCTATCAAGTGGGTAGTTCAACAAGATAGTATAAAAATTTATCATACAAAATAGAGCGAGTAGAAAATAGCGGATACAAAGTACAGTGTGTGTTCGCAGCTTTTAAAAAATTCAACTAATAGGCGGTAAAGTTCAATGTCAGGTAATACCTTCGGAAAATTATTCACAGTCACCTCATTTGGTGAAAGTCATGGATTAGGTTTAGGCGCAATTATCGATGGTTGCCCACCTGGACTTGAGTTATCTGAAGCTGACTTACAAATTGATTTAGATAGACGTCGTCCAGGAACCTCTCGATATACTACTGCCCGTAGAGAAGCAGACGAAGTCAAAATTCTTTCAGGGGTATTCGAAGGTAAAACCACAGGCACGCCAATTGGTTTGATGATTGAAAATACCGATCAACGTTCTAAAGATTATGGCAATATTGCAGATAGCTTCCGTCCAGGCCATGCAGATTATACTTACTGGCAAAAATACGGATTGCGTGACTATCGTGGTGGTGGCCGTTCTTCTGCGCGTGAAACAGCGATGCGTGTTGCGGCAGGCGCCATAGCAAAAAAATATCTTGCTGAAAAATTTGGCATGACTATTCAAGCCTGTGTCACTCAAATTGGCGATATTGTTGCTAGTGGGCCAAAGGGTGCCCCATTTGATGTTAACACCGTTGATTGGTCGAGCGTTGAAGAGAATCCTTTCTTCTTCCCGGATGAAACTAAAATTGAACAACTTGGTGAATACCTTCGTGACATCATCAAAGAAAAAGACTCTATTGGTGCGAAAGTGACGGTTGTTGCCACTAACGTGCCCGTTGGCTTAGGTGAGCCAATTTTCGACCGTTTAGACGCTGATATTGCTCATGGTTTAATGAGTATCAATGCTGTCAAAGGTGTTGAAGTAGGTGATGGTTTTGAAGTAGTTAAGCAAAAAGGCTCAGAGCATAGAGATGAACTAACCCCTGAAGGTTTTTCTACCAATCATGCTGGTGGTGTTTTAGGTGGTATTTCATCTGGTCAGCAAATTATTGCACATTTAGCCCTTAAACCTACTTCAAGTATTGGTGTGAGCGGTAAAACGGTCGATTTAACGGGTGAAGCGACTGATATAATCACTAAAGGTCGTCATGATCCTTGTGTAGGTATTCGTGCTGTTCCTATTGCTGAAGCAATGTTAGCGTTGACCTTAATGGATCATTTCCTTCGTCATCGCGGGCAAAATGCTGATGTTCAGTGTTCTACTCCAGATATCGAAGCATAAATAATAACCGTTTTTAGTTTATCTTAGTGAGTAGGCTTAGCTTACTCACTAACCCTCTGAGTTATCAGTTCTTTTCTCTTCATCCTAAGGCTCAAACGCTTGATTTCTATAAACATGATGTTTGTTCGACTATCTTCGAGTTACTTTTTCTATTTTGCTCTGCTGGGTTTAGTCTCCCCTTACTTGGCCATTTTCCTTGATGGTCAAGGATTTAGCTCTCGCCAAGTTGGCGAAATTCTTGCCATTATGACGGCTACAAAAATTGTAGCCCCAAGTTTATGGGCAACCTTTGCAGATAAATCAGCACGACCTCTGTTTATTATTCGACTCGGTGCTTTGTTAGCACTGGTTAGTTTTAGTTTACTTTATTGGTTCAGTCAGTACTGGCCGATTACTTTTTGTCTCGCGCTTTTTACCTTGTTCTGGACAGCTATTTTACCGCAGTTAGAAGTACACACGTTAAACTCAACTAAGCAAAGCAGTAAAATCTATGCACGTATTCGTTTATGGGGAAGCTTAGGTTTTATTGTTTTAGCAATATTGGCAGGTGAGGCTGTAAGCCGTTTGGGTTATCAAGTGTTTACTAGCTTAGGTGTAATTATTTTAGCCGGCCTATTTATTAGTACTTTGTTACTAACGCCGATAAAAGGGGGAAAGTTAAGCAAAGAAAAAGTAACTGTTCATGAGCCCATTGTTAATAAACTCAAGGATAGCCGTTTTGTAAGCTTCTTTATCGCAGGTCTCTTATTACAAATTAGCTTTGCGCCTTATTATGGTTTTTTTGCGTTGTTTTTACGTGATTTTGACTACTCTGGTGTGGCCGTTGGTTTATTCATTGCTTTGGGGGCTCTAGCTGAAATTGTTGCATTTATCTATATGGGATCATTGTTTAAACGCTTCTCTTTAAACTCGTTGTTAGTGTTTAGTTTAGCCATTACTGCTTTGCGATGGTTTTTGATGCCGGTTGTTGTCGACTCAGGATTCTGGCTTGCAATAAATCAATTAAGTCACGCTGCTAGTTTTGCCATTTATCATAGTGCCAGTATGAAATTTATTTCTTCGCACTTTACTAAAAGCCAACAAAGTAGAGGGCAGGGCGTCTATTTAGGTGGTGTATATGGTGTAGGTGGCGCTGTTGGCGCTTATCTTACTGGGATACTTTGGCTAGGCGGAGAGGGCGCAAGTAACGCTTTTATCATGGCTGGTACTAGTGCTTTACTTGGTGCAATCATTATTATTTTTAGTAAAAAATAATAGAGTCATTCGTTTAGCTAAGCCATTTCGTTGTATAATATTTAGCATTGATAAACTTAAAAATAAGGAAGACTTAAACATGAAACATCTTTTAGCTAAAAAAATTGCTGCAACGATTGTTATTGCTTTGGCCGTAGTATCTACATGGCAGGTTTCCGCTAAAGATATTAGTCAAACTGAGTTGCAACTGGTTATGAAAAATGACGATCAGATTGTGGTACTTGATGTCAGGACTGTAGAAGAGTTTGAAGAAGGGCATATACCGAGTGCTGTTAATATTCCGCATAAAGAACTTGAAGCGCGATTAGCCGAGTTATCTGGTGCGAAGAATACCCAAGTAGTTATATATTGCCGTTCTGGTAGAAGAGCCGAGGTTGCTAGGCAAGTACTTGAAAAAAATGGTTTTAATCAGTTGGACCACTTATCCGGAGATTTTAATGAATGGAGCAGTAATAATCTGCCGATAAGTAAAGTAAAGTAACAGCTGCGCATATAATACCATTTCCATTCAGTTTGTGATCTTGTTGTGCTTAGAGAAAATGTATTAGGGCAAGACGCTTGATTGAGCAATAGCTAACTATTGGGATTGGTATAATAATTGAAGTCATATAAAACCACTGTATTTACTATCAGATAGTAATACAGTGGTTTTTTCGTTTAGCGCGAAGGTAAAATTAACGTACTAAGCAATATATGCTTTAACGGGTGACCAAACAGCCAGTTCATTGCCACTAGGCTCTATAAAATGAAAGCGTCGTCCGCCAGGAAAAGAAAATATGTCCTGGCTAATAATGCCTCCTGCCTTTTTAACACGTAGTTCGGTGGCTTCTAAATCGTCACTGAGTAATACCAATAAGCAGGCGCCATTCTCAGTTCTTGATACGAGCTCTGACAAAAAGAAGCCGCCTTCAATGCCCGAATTGCTAAAAGCAGTGTACTCTTCGCCATAATCAATAAATGACCAGGCAAAGACACTTTCAAAAAATGCTTTGGTAGCTGGAATATTTTTTGCGGGTAACTCTACATAATTAATCATTTCGCGGGGTGTCATAGACAAACCCTCCTATTTGTACACACTATAGCTCAATCAGACCTTATTAAATATATTCACACTTCAGCGCGAGGTCAGAAGAGTTATAACAAACAAAATTTGTGCAGGTATAGTCATTCTAAATCTACCAAATTTATGCTGTTAATTTATATTCAACTTCAGTGTTATGAGATTATTATTATTTTTATTGCCATCAATATCAAGGTGATACCACCGAAAAATTCAGCCTTATTCTCTAACCATGTACCACCTTTAGAGCCAACCAAAACACCTAACCAACTGAAAGTAAAAGTAATCAAACCAATAGTAAAACAAGCGATAAATGGGTTAACAGGTATAAGTGTTAAACTAAATCCTGCTGCCATCGCATCAACACTGGTAGCTATAGCGAGGATGAGCAAAATGCGATGAGTGATCTTACTTATATCTTCTTCTATTCCTTCAGAGAATGAATCAAAAATCATTTTAGCGCCAATGAGAAAAAGCAACAGAAATGCAATCCATGGCGTATATGATTCTGCCCAACTTAATATCCCTTTGCCGCCAAGGTAGCCTATTATCGGCATGACTCCTTGAAATAGCCCAAAATACAGAGCGACAATAAGGCCTAGAGGGGCAATTTTACTGTGTTGTTTGCTAGCCCCTAAACCGATAGAAACGGCAAAGGCATCCATACTTAATGCAATAGCAAGGATAATGACTTCAGTCATGGGAAAATGTCCTAAATTTAAAAGTAAACGTGCTGATTATAGGCTTAATATTTTGATGCGCTGGTTTTTGATAATGTGTCAGCTGAGTAAACTGGAAATATGCACAAAAAATTATCTTAATTATACCAAATACTTACCACAATTGTTGATGGTTGAAAGGAACCACCACTTTGAGGTTGGGTGATATTATTAATTTTTATATTGGACTGTGTCGCTAACCATAGGTTTATCTCACCTTCTAAGCCGTGATCTGTTGCGGTATCTTATTTTGGTAGAAAACCTACTTTGGGTCGTAAAATTTTAGTAAATATTTTAACTTCTATCAGAAGCCCGTTTGTTTCTTTACCTTAAATAAACTAACAAGTTAATAAGCAATTAAATAATCAAGTCAATATCCTTATCAAAAGGTTATATTAAAAAAATAACCTATGTCATTAAAATGGCTAATCACAGGCATCTTATCATTGGCCATTATTGTTTAAGGATAGATATTTGATTGTACTAAGTTTTATAGTCCCTATAACAAGTTAAGCATTAATCGAGTGACTTAAGTAGACCCTTAATCTCATCTCTGACGGAATCAATTGATGCTATAACGCTATCTACTGTTTGTTGGCTAGTGGCAATCGTCTCCCAATGAAGGGTCCAAACATCTTTTAGTTCAGTGGTTTTTGTTTTAACATTTTCATTTGTAAGAACACTTAAATCATCTATTAGTCCAACAATAACCCAACCTTTTCTAGGATTGCCTTCTTTGATATCGTCATCATAGTAGGCTGAATATATTAACTGTTCTAAAGAGGATAGATTTTTCAGCATCTCAAAACTAGCGGTTCTCATGTTATTATTATTTTCAGAAACCTCCATACGCCAAACATTGTACGAAAAACCTACCAGAGTAAATAATAGGCTAAAAATTACCGTTCGCTGATATAAATTAACTCTGTTATCAATTTGATTATCCATAGTTTACTTCACCGTTAATGCCTTAAGAGTCGCTAATAGATTAGGGTCTGTTGATCTTTCGAGATTGTTTTTGCAGCTGTTTGTTGGGTATTTATACAAGGCAGAGCCTTTGTCATGTGGTTGTTCCACATAAAAAGGCGATAACGCCGTAAAAATGACCAACAAACGCTGTCCGAAGGATTCGGCTAAAAGCGTCTTACTCATTGTTGAGTAGTATTTGCTTAGAGTGACTAGGCTACACACTACTCGCCGCGATTAAAACGCTTTTATCTCGAACAAAATTTAACCTCGAAAGATCAACAGACCCTAGTTTCTTTGAATAAGTGATAAAGGAAAAATTCAATTGTCTCTCTCCTTTATTATGCATTGCATGCTTTGCCTCGCTGACGCAAGAACGTTAAATATAGATTTCACCAGACATATAATCTACCGCGTTTCCTGTCAAAATAACGCGTTCGCCTACCAATTCACAACCCACTATTCCACTTCGTTTTGATAATTGGCGACCTTTTAGCAATGATAAGTTCAGTTGTGTGCTCCAATAGGGGGTTAATTCACAATGAGCAGAGCCAGTGATAGGATCTTCATTCACACCAAGCTTAGGGAAAAAGCATCGACTGACAAAATCTACCTTGTTTGCTGCAGCTGTAACAACGACACCTCTAAGATCGAGCTTCATCCATTCAGACAAATCTGGAACTAGGTTCTTAACATCTTCTTCATTATCTAAAACAATGACATAGTCGAAAGATGCCATAACTTGTTTAGGTACGATATTGCCTAAACCTGCTAATAAGTTACTCGGCGCATCAATAATTTCTGGGTATGAGGCAGGGAAGTCCATACTGAAACCTGAAGCATTTTTAGTGACAATTAACACACCACTTTTAGTTTGAAATTTGATTGTTGGTAATTCAAAACCTAAGTGTTTATATAATACATGTGCTGCCGCTAGGGTGGCATGGCCGCACAGGTCTACTTCTCCTCTTGGAGTGAACCAACGCAGTTGAATCTCTTGCGATGAGGGTACAAAAAAAGCCGTTTCAGATAGATTGTTTTCTTCAGCAATTTTTTGAAGCACTTCATCATCTAACCATTCATCTAGCGGGCATACTGCCGCAGGATTTCCTTCGAACACACGTGATGCAAAGGCATCAACTTGATATATTTTTATTTTCATGAAACTCCAAGTATGATTTTAGAAAAACTTAACTGCTACTAAAGAGCAAGGTAAACATTAACTTAAGGAAAGTTTACGTGACTAATTATAGGTGCAATTATGTTGAAAACAATCAGGTTAGTATTTCTGAGTTCGACTTTATTGCACGCTGTTCTTTTTACTGTTTTACCAATGCGGACTTTACAATAGCAAAACCAATAAGCCCTAATAACGCACCGGTAACTTTATCTATATAATAAGCAGCTTTGGTAAACTTGCCTCGAACAGTAGGCGTTGAAAGCAGGTAAATAATGGCTAAATCCCATAAAAATACTACCATAGTCATCCAAATGCCTAATCCCAACTTGAAAGCAAAACCTACCTCAGGAGTGAGAACAACGGTGAAAAGACTAAGATAAAATAATAGATTCTTTGGGTTTAATATGCCGGACATGAAACCAGTAATAAACTCCTTTATAAATGTGGATTTGTTGACTTTTTCATTAGTCGTTTCAGCCAGTTCTACAGTGTTATATGAGCTTTTGCTTGCACGTAACGCTTGCACCGCCAAATATATTAAAAACAGTCCACCAATAACTTTTAGCACAACCATCACGGTTACAGAAGCGGCCAAAATGGAACCGACACCAATCAAACATAAGCTAATATAGAGTGCGTTAGCTGAAGCTATACCAAGGGCAACACCCATGGCGTTCTTACCTTCGTTTTTGATCGCGCTTTTTACAACAAGCACGAAATCTGGTCCAGGGCTCAATAACGCAAGAAAATGCGCTATGGCAACTGTGACGAAAATACCAAATAAACTTATGTCCATATAAAACTCCTTTGTGAGTTGTAAAAATGAGTGCTAATTTTCATTAAATAATAATGCTGCTAGCATAGGAATAAATATCATCACTAAATTTTTCTTGATAACCACAGCATGATATTTAGTAAAAACTGTTCGTTTTGCTCAGCACCTTCTGCAATCACGCCCATCTTCATTTTTTCTTCACCGCTAACTTGCGCGGTAAACATTGCAGCTTCACCGAAGATTACAATTCTGCCCTTATCAAATTCCAATGTTGCCCCTTGATGCCAGCCTTTTACTGGAATCTCAGGGGTATCAGCTGGAAATTCCCATGACTTTGTTGGCATATATGAAATAGCAGAATCACCAAAAACTAGCAATGGTTTAGCATTCGGTGGAGACAAAAAGGCTTGACCTGTAAATGCTTTCACTGACGTTATTTCTTCTTTTTCACTAGCTCCTTTCAAAATAGGGTGAGTGAGCAAAGTGCCTTTATTTACTTCGAATAATTGTGCCTTGTTAGTCAATTCCTCTACATAACCATTGTTAAAGTGAAAGCCAAAGATCGCGGCCATATTCTCTGCAGCTTTAGGGAACGGCATATGGTCTGCAATTAAAAAGAGCGAGCCGCCACTTTTCACCCAGTGGTAAACGGCTTCAATTTCTTCTCTAGAAAATGCAGAGTAATTTGGTAAGTCCCAATTTTCTATATTTTCAATGTGTAATGCATTGGATATTATCAATATATCAGCATCTGCTAAGGTTTCTTTAGTGAACTTCTTTGTCTGCTTTTTGACTAAATAACCATCACTTTTTAATATATCAACAAATGCTCGATACCTGCCATCCATAGTATGAAAGTTATGATGCGCTTCATCTAATAATACGACCGGAGATTGGGAAGGTGAAAATGTCCTTGTTGTGTTTTTAGGTGTAAAACTGGTATCACCGAGTTGTTGAGCATGAATAGATAACGATATAAACATTATCAAGCTAGATAGTAATTTAACCACAAGAGTATCCTTATTCTGTTTGTAAAATTGATTGTAGATGAATATAAGCCCTAGCCTTACTAGGCGGTTTAAACATCTGGTATTGTATTGAGTAAGCCTCTATCAGAGAAAACTTCTTTAGCGAGCAACCTGCAACGCGCCGTCAATGTGAATAGTAAGTTTATGAATTAATGATCTCTACCGTATAAGAAATACTGATTGTTGGTTGTAGCATTAAGCAGACATGACAATACTTATTAATCGCTTCTTCAATCGCTTTGTTAACTTGAGATTCAATAACCCCTTTTGCCTCAATTGAAAAATGTAAATTTACTGATTTATATAACCTAGGCTCACTCTCTGTCAGCTGATAGGTTAAACGGTTATTGAGACTTTTAAGTTCAATGTCATTTTCTTTGAAATAAAGCGCGACATCGGTAGCACTACAAGAGCCTAATGCTGATAATAATATTTCTGTCGGGCAAGGAGCTGATTTACTGTCAGCATCAATGAATACCTCAAAGCCTGCTTCTGTAATAACATTGAATCGGCAATCACCTTGCCAAGTTACATTAATAGTCATAATTATCCTTTTTTAATCGCGCCTCAAGATCACAATCAATTGTTGCGATCCATGACAGATTACTCTTTATATTTACCTACTTTTAGCGAGCAAATGCGTAGTTAGGGTAGGGGTTAACTCTGCAATCATCTTCACAACATTATCACTGGCATGATTTAATAAAACCCAACCATCTGTGCCCATCATCTCGATTGAACTTACTGCTACTTTACAAGCAGCTTGATTTTCATGGCACCAATAACCTGCAACGCGGAAAATACCTAATTTTGTATTGATACGACTAATGGTAAAATTATTCACGAAACCTCTGATATATAATACTGTTAACTCACTGATAATAAATAGCTAAAGCAGCAAGTTACAAAGACAGCTAAGGTTAATCTTCTTTGTTAGTTGCAAAATTCATTTAAGACTTTTAACGCTAATTCAGCTTTTTCTGTTTGAACAAAGATGTGATCGTGATAATAAGCGGCTATTACATTGGCGCTTATATTATTAGCTGCTAACTTACCTGAAACAGCGGCAGTTAGACCAACCGCATCTAGGCTTGAATGTATCGTTAAGGTGATCCCTCGAAATACAGACTCAAAAGCAAGTTGATTAGCAAGCGCCATCTCTTTAGTGATGACTAACGTTAAGCCTTCAGCTTCATGAAAAGAGGCTAGTGGTGATAATGCATTAAAATCAATATACTCACCTTGGACTGAGCAAAACACATATTCACCTGCCATTAAGTTAGGTGACATAGAGGCCAACAGTGTATCTAAATTGGTTTCACCACTCATTAAAAAATCCTTTGTTATTATGCTCTTCTATTGGGTTAACTAGGGTTAAATGAAATTGATACAATCAATAAAAATAACCGGTCTATTGTTTGATTGCCTAGATGATATGTTATTTATAAGCTTGTCCATTGTTGTTTTAAGCCAATGAGGTGGATAATACCAAAACATAAACAGATCGATGAGCTCCACAGCCAAAATTCAGGAGAACGCCCCATCGGTGAACTGAGAAAAAAGAAACCAGCAATACCGCGAACTAAATAAATAACCGTGATCAGAATAAGGGCAATACGAACTAGAGGTAAGCGAAAAATAATACCTGCCGCAGAAAATGCATAAAGCGACCAGATAGATAGAACAAGCACAATGCCACTGGTGATTAGAGTCGGTTGAATACTACCTTGCTCAGCAAGTACCGCCATTTGCTCTCCAGCACCAAAAAAACGATACCAAGGAGCACCAAAGTAAATACAGCCAATATGAAGCATCGCGACGATAGCACTTAAGATACCAGCAAAAATTAAAAAAACATTCATAGTTTGATAAAACCTCCGTGTTACCTACTGCTCTGTTTAGCCGACAAAAATAGCCGCTTAACTGTCAATTAAGAAGATAAGCAACTATTTTTCATCACAATTCATTGTTAGTCTTTTTTGTAATGCAATACTTAGTGAGAATTATGGTACTAATTTTAATTCACACGCTTCAACTGTTTGATAGATCAAGGTGTTTATCGTCATCGGTCCTACACCTCCTGGAACAGGAGTATACGCTTTTACGCGGTCGACCAAGGGTTGTAACTCAATATCACCTACGCCACCTTCATGATATCCAGCGTCTATCACTACAGCATCATCTTTAATCCAATCTGCTTTGATGAATTCTGGCTTACCAACAGCACCGACGATGATATCCGCATTCTTTATGATGTTATCAAGCCCTGTTGTTTTTGAATGACAAATAGTAACCGTACAGTTCTTATTTAGTAGCATCATTGCCATTGGTTTACCAAGAATAGGGCTTCTACCTACCACAACTGCATGTTTACCTTCTAGCGGAATGTCATAGGCTTCTAAAATCCGAATAATACCTTTTGGCGTAGCGCTGCCGTAGGAGGTTTCATTCATTGCCATTCGACCGAAACCCCAACAAGTTACCCCATCAACATCCTTAGATAAATCAATGGCATCAAAACATTGTCTTTCATTGATTTGTGGTGGTACAGGGTGTTGTAATAAAATGCCGTGAATATTCGGGTTGGCATTTAGTTTTGCAATTTCAGCCAATAATTCTTCTGTTGTTGTCTCTTCTGACATTTCAACTTTCAATGAATCCATGCCAATTCTGGTACAAGCGTTTGCTTTCATTTTGACATAAGTTGCTGAAGAAGGATCATTTCCCACTAGTATGGTGGCTAAGATTGGTACTGCACCGTTACTCAGCTCTTTGAGGCGTGTAACCCTTGAGCGCAAATCTTCTTCAGACTTTTTAGTAACGCTTCTCCCATCTAGAATCAATGCTGACATATATACAATCCTTAACTACGATGTTTATTTTTAAAAAGCTAATACCAATAGTTTTAATGTATTGGTTTGGCTAGTATAAGGCCCAAATAATGGACTAAATTTAGGTAACTAGAATAAGCGACAGAGCAGTAAAAGCCAACTATATTTTGTCCTTGTTTAACAGCTTGTTATGAACAGTTACCAGTTTTCTATGGATAATTTTGGCCACTGCTCTTTCCACTTTATCGCTTTGTTCTCGTAAATAGTTTGGTTTACCAATACTTTATTCGGACGAACTCTTAGGGAAAACATATCTTGAAAGCCGTAGGGAGCTATAAACTCTAACTTACCTTTATTCATCCGCATTGCCATACAAGCACCAATAACAGGCCAAGTAGATATCGATTCTTGAATGCTTTGATATTGCGCTTTTGCTATGCCAAAACGCTCTTCATACCATAAATGCACCCTAGCAATGTTTTTGATATCAAATGGAATACTGGTATTCGACAAAGTCTCTGTGAATGACTGAATATGGTTATTTTCCGACGTCCAAGTTAAATCACTTTCATCCCAATACAAGACATCAATGTCTTTTATATAGGTATTTAGTTCATAGCCATGAATCACGTTCCATACATTTTGAAATATAATGCCGGCACCCACCCATGCATTGGGAAGCTTACCGATTTCTTTCAATATTTGAGACATTCCATCGATAGTCATTACAAACTCAGATAGTAAATCAACTTGCTCTTTAAGAGAGAGATGTTGCCCATGTAATAACTTATTCTTCATGTAATGAACTACTTAGTTAACGTTAATTAGACCTCACAATGAGGCTTGGAAATGTAGACTGAACAGCAAATTAGAAAAACAGACTATTATTTTATCAGTAATTTATTCAGCGCTGGGTCATTATAAAACGAGTTATTTTAGTGACTCGCGTACACGTTCTCGAAGTTTCGGCAGTAATTCTACCTCAAACCAAGGGTTCTTCTTAAGCCAAATATTATTCCTAGGACTAGGGTGAGGGAGTGGAATGATATTAGGCCAATACGATTCCCACGACTTGACCAAGTCTGTTACCGAGGAGTTGGTCACGCCCATATGGTATTTTTGCGCATAACTACCCAACACAATAGTGACTTCAATTTGGCTAAGGTGAGTTAGGATTTTTTCTCTCCAAGCTGGCGCGCATTCTTTTCTTGGCGCAAGGTCTCCCGTTTTCCCCGTGCCGGGGTAACAAAAACCCATAGGTAAAATAGCCACCTTTTCTGGATCATAAAACTCTTCTCGCGTTACTCCCAACCATTCGCGTAATCGTTTACCGCTAGCATCATCAAAAGGTATGCCTGAAGTGTGAACCTTCAGACCAGGAGCCTGACCAGCGATCAAAATCTTTGCCTTTGGGTGCACTTGTAAAACAGGCCTTGTTCCATGTTCTAGTTGCGAGGCGCAAATGGTACAGCGTTTTATGTCGTTAAGTAGGGAAGTAAATTCTGTCATTTGTACTCCATTCACTATGTTATATGACTGTTAATCGTTCGTTAAAGCAGAGGGGGCGAAAGCTAGACGAAAACAATATTTACCTGAAGGCATGTATGAATTATACCACTAAACACGGATGAAACTCTTTGCTATATGTAGCGATAAATCAAATTAAAGAAAATCTAAATGAATTGGTTAACTAATTGTATTACTGGATTAATTTCTGTTTGTACTTGTTGTTAGGAATCAATACAATCCTGCCCCAAATACCATACTTATCATTATAATTAGGGAATACCATGAATTTAAAGGGAGCTTTTGCTCGAACCTCAATCATCTTAACCATATTGTTAACACTTTTGTCCGCCTGTGGTGGAGGATCGTCAGATGGAGTCGTTCAGGAAGTTGCAGAGCTAACATACCAACCGTTAGCCAGTACAATGACAGTTAATGAAGGAGAAACGGTAAATTTAACATTGAACTTAACTGGCGAAGGAGCCAAAGAAGTTAAATTCGACTGGCAAGTAGAAGGGGATATTACTTTTAGCGGTCAAGGCTCTGACAGTATTAGTTTTGTCGCACCAGAAGTTGATACTATCCGCAGTATTAGAGTACAGGTCAAACTTGCTGACTCAAATAGTCGAACCATTGGTTTTTCTAGCCAAAGCATATTTATATCTGTTCAAAATATCGAAAAAATCACAGATCCCGTTAACAGTGGTGAAGAATCTGATATACCTGTGGTTACTGCTTTGAACTTTAATGAACTTACTGACGGTAGTACTTGGTTCCATGAAACCACTCAATTTACTAACGAACTTAACGAAGACGGCACAACAACGACAATTGAAACGCAAAAATTGAGTTTAGTGCATATAGAGACAGTTAATGTTGCAACTGAAACGATAACACTTTCAGAGTGTGGTTTAACTGGAATGGTTGATCTAGTTGTTCCAAGTTATCAAGAGGGTAATGAATGTGGAGATCTTCAAAGTAGCCTCATTATTCGTCAAACTGATAGTGAATTTAGGTTAGAACGTCTGTGTGGAAATAACCTTATTTCGGCGAGTACTTACACTAAGAAAAGTGATGACCGCTCAAACTCAAATGGCGAATTAACTATCGATTTTTCAAGCTACGATGATCTAGATAAAACAAGTGAAGTATGCGGAATTGTAGCGACTGCTGAAGTTAAATCGTATGATACAAATAGCACTTTATCTGGCACAGCCAAAGCGTCAGTATTACGTTTATTTACCGAATATCAGGGCAACCCATTTGAATTACAATTTCAGATAGATAGGCTTCCTACTGCTGGCTTTACAAGTTTGTCTACAGGATTCTCTAGTGATAACTTTGCTAAGATTTTCACAGATGTTTTACCCGACATTACTAACTTATCAGAAAGTAAGTTCGGTAGCATAATATTTGACTTCGACAATGATAAAACAAACATTAAATCTGATTTTGATTTTTCCCTCACCTCTAGAGCTGGTCCTCTAGAAAGCATTGAAGGTGAATTTACCTTGGTATTTGAATAGAATAATATGCCTTGCATGAACATTGAAACAATGGGTAGTGTTCGCGCACTGCCCGTTTTTTATGTTGTTTATGTTTATATTAAGCCATTATTTTTATAACGATAATTCTTATTTCTTGTCTTCAACTTTATAGCCAAGAGGTATTTCAAATTGGCTATTTATCATGTAACAACTATGCTTCTGTTTTTATAATCTGTTTAACTATATCTTCCATTGTTGAAGCATAAATATCAGGCTGACGATATAGAGGATGATAGATTGCACCTGAGCGATTAATATACGCAGCGCTCATTCCTACCGACAAAGCACCATGAGTATCCCAATCATGTGTGGCGACAAGTCTCAAAGACTCTAGTGGTTGATTTAATTGTTTAGCCGCGAATTTATACACTGCAGGGTCAGGTTTAAAACTACCGGTTTCCTCAACTGAAATAATCTCATCAAAATATTCCGTCAAACCTGCATTTCTCATTTGAGTTGATATGAGATTGAGCGACGAATTTGAAAAAGCCACAGTACGAAAACCAGCAGACTGTAACTGAGTCAGTGCGGGTTTAATATCATTGTGAGGAGGAAGGTTAGCAAAGCCGTTAAGAATATCATCACGCGCTTTATCCGACAGCGTTATAGACATGCGCGCAGCAATCGATTCAAGCATAGTGCCAGCTAAAGTAGCAAAGTTAGATTGTACCTTAGTCAAAATACACACGGTCGATGAATGTAAAAGCATAGAAAACCATGTTGCCATCACGCTTTCGTCACCAAAAGCCGTTTTGAACTTGGGTTTTAATGAACTAAGATCAAGCACTGTTTCATTTATATCAAACAATATTGTATGTCTTTTCATAACAGTCTCACTAAGTGATTTTACAAAAAACAATCAAAAGAAGTATTTTCCTACTTGGTTTGATTATTAGGTAGATAAAAGTTATTTATACATTCCGTTTCACTTTTATTTACACATTGTAATAAAGGTTTCGTCGCATGACTCCCACCATTATCCTTAGGGATGAAAAGCAATAACGCGAGTAGAGAAAAAGTAATTGAGAAAGGAATATGTACTAACGCATAGCCAATATGCTCGCTTTTAGCTAGTGAATTATCAACAACGGCAATATAAATATGAATTAAAGTGACCAGTGTTACAGGCAGGAAGAATAAAATAAATAAACTTCCAGCGTATTCAATATTAAACAAAAAAAAGAGGATTGCTAAACAGATGTGTGCGATTGAAATAATAGGGGGAAGAGCCAATAATATTTTTAACATTTCTTTTGAAAACCTTGGTCACTTTTAATGGAGTCTTTTCTCATGCGAGAGCACTTCTGTAGTTTAATAACACGCTGAATAAGAGCATATATTTATTAACCATTATTTTCTATAAACTCTGATGCAGTAAAATTACTTTTAAAAGTAAATGCGTACGGAGTATCTCCATTGCTACGAAGAAAATCTAATTTCTCTACTGCTTCTTCAATGGTGGGGACATGACCTTTAGGAACCCACCATAAAACATAACTATCCTCAGCTAAGTTATGAAACCATTCTTTTTTACGTCTAAGAAAATTACGATGATGGGTTCTAAACATGAAGTTTTTAAGCCCATCAGTCGAGTCCCATACAGACATATTTACGATAATATCAGGATCTGAGAAAGCCTGAATATTGGTAGCATCACCCTGTTCATCTTTTAAGCGCCAGACAAAACCTTCACTCGACTCAGCTAGATTATTTACCGGTTCTAAATTATCAACGAATTCTTTAATTTCTGGTGCGTCTAATGAATATTTTGCTTTCGCAATATTTAATTGTGCTATGTGCATGCAAATTCTCCGTTTGAATACAATGCTATTTCATTTGTGATAATTCACAAGAGTATTTTGGAACAAGCGCTTGAACAACTAAATAACTACCAGGTGAGTCTAATTGTTCAGAGTTATTCGATAGATACGTTATAACAGTATCTAACACAGGAGTTAACGCATTGGGTGGAACATTAACACATAAGTTATTTTGCGCATTTGAATCAATAACCCCGACCACATAGCCTACGAATTGCAGGTGGGCATTGTCAGTTACTGGCGCTACAGACATTGCTTTTAGTAAATGACCATCAATAAAACTAGCGCTGGCTGAAGAAATAAAAGCTATTGATAATAAAATACTAATTAAGGTGGTTCGCATAAAATATTATTCTCGGTTGAGCCAATTAAAGCTAATGCACAGTGCACTAGCTAAATAGAGTGGCTAAATGTAACGCTGCGTAAAAACGTTTTACGGTTTTTTCATTCATAACCAGCTAAGATTGATTTTTTAGCACACTTAGCTTTTTAATCAACTGAACAAGGCCGCCGATAAAAAAGTAACCTACAAATTGACCTGACATAAAGAGTACCATTTTAGGTGCAAAGTAAGTCTCTTCACTAAAAAAGCTGAGAGTGAATATAGCAGGAGACACCAATACGCTATATCCTGGTAATGATACTGGAACCATGTAGTAATTAAATAAAAAAGCACAAAGTCCAATAGTAATACCAATAAATCCCCATATTGAGCAAAGCTTAAAATTTATCACAATCTATTTACTCTTCGTATGACCAACTATGGCTGTCAAGGAACTAGGGAATGTACAGCGCCGTTAACTGTTTAATTATCTTAACATTTATTGGTACTGGTTCGATATTTTTTTCGGTAAACCAGAAAGCTTGTATACCCGCAGAAATAGCAGGTTTGATGTCTTTTTCTAAGCTATCTCCAACCATAGCCACAGTAGCTGAAGGGACGTCCAGTTTTTCTAAGATAGCGTTGAGAAATTCGGGAGACCCTTTTGACAAACCTACATTAGCTTTACAAAAATAACCCGTTATGAATTGAGCTAATCCTACACGAGCAAAAGCTTGTTTAATTTCTAATTCAGTTGAATCTTCAGCCCCAGTAGCAATATATATTTGGGAATGTTCAGACAATGCTGCTAAAGTTGCATTTGCTCCAGAAACCGACTCAACAGTGTCCCAAGCACACATTTTTCCAGCAACATTCGGGAAATCGACCATTAAGGTGTCACCCCAATCAAATAGGTATACGCTTATCATTAAACTTCCTTGTATATGAATCTGTCTTCAAAATCTATTAATTCTGCCTTCACATTGTGTTGCACATTGTGTTTTCGTAATGAACCGTATGTTCATCAAGTGATTACCTCACATCATTTTATTCTTGAGAAGTCAAAACGTCACAAGGTTAACCGCTGTATATTTATGGTAAATTAACTCTTCTTCTGACTTTCTTTACACTCAACTTTTAAGTCTTCACAGATTTTTAAAACTGCCATTAATGGCGTTGTTTCATTGTTAGACGTCAACCCTGAAGTGATTGTTAGCTGTGAAACTTTCGAGTTTAAGGCCATCACCTTAATGCTGCCATTATTTTCATTTTGTCGTAAATCCAATAGCATAGCTGAATCGTTTTTATTCAAAATGACGATACTAGGGTTAGCCTTTACAGCATTGATTGCCGCCTTATAAACATTTTTAGGCGGGGCGTTGATGTCTACAGAGGCCACTTCATGATTTTTACTTTTGTAATACATAACGGCGCCAACGGTAGCCACGCCAAGGCCTGCGCATCCAGATATCGATATTGCTAAAAGTAGAGTTGTAATTGTTTTTTTCATATTATACCTCTTTAAGTAACTTGTTTGGTAAACCTAGTGCTCACGTTGTTGAGCTATTGATTTTTTAACCGCCTCAACTTGTGCAAAACATTGCTTTTGTTGATCACCAGACATATCACTGCACTTTTTCGGCGCATCCTGAGCATAAATATCTTTGACCATTAATGCTCCATTTAGTGCTGCACAGGTTTGATTTGAACAATTTATGTTTCCTGCACTGCAAGAAGAAAGTAGTAGACTAATTACTAAAAGTGAAACTCTATCCATGATTAATATTCCAAATTGAGAAGAAAAAAACGCCACATACTAGTAGTGGGAATGATTGAACATAACATAAAATGCTGTATTTGATTCGATACTACTCTATTTTTCGACAGCTAAACCACGAAAGGGCTAATTTTTCATGTTTTTGAATGAAATTGTTTTTAAGCGCCATATAAGTATGAATATTATTGTCGCTTTGTGAAACAGCCATTCTTTTAACGTTATCATAGGCAATCAATGCTATTGGATGTGCAATTAAGTATTCTTTAAATGCTCTATGACGAAGTAAGTGTATATCATCAGTTTGAAAAGCATGAACATGATGACTGTGTTGAATACCGCCCTTTTGAAAATAGCGCCTACCCGTGATGCCGTTTTCCCCTTTTACTAAGTAACCAAGCGTTTCAATCTTCTTATTTGCTTTATCTAACTCTGTAAGGCTGGTAACCTCAATTAAAATATCAATAACAGGTTTTGCTGATAAACCAACAACTGATGTACTTCCAATATGCTCAATTTTTAAAGCGTTCTGGCCAATAGTCTTAGCCAATAGCACCTTTTCACTTTCAAATAATCTAACCCAACGTGAATCGTAACTAACAACCTCTATAATTCTACCTGTCAAATTGTTCTCCAATTATGCGTAATGACCATTTAAGGGACTGATGATTATTTACCTAGCTTGTGTCGCAAAGTAAGGCAGAGTAATACGGTTAGTATCTCACTCAAATGCTAGCTATAGAGTATTACTCAATCGACATTGCTAGTTTTTCAATACCATGAGATGGCGTCCACCTTTTATACTCAACAAAACCATGGTTTTTGTATAAGTTAATTGCCGGAGTATTTACCACAGCTGTTTCGACACTGGCTTTTGAAAAATCAAATATGTCTAGAATATACTTGATTAATTTATTGGCAATACCTCTTCTAAAATAACTCGGGTCAACAGTTAAACTATTAATTTCTAAATGCTTATTGTCTATATCAACTTCTATAATGGCAGCGAGATAGCCATTTTCAATAAAACCATAAAATAGGGTGTCTGAATTTTCGATGGCTTTAGCCGTTCGCATCAGAGGGGGAAAATTAAGAGTACCTATAAGCTCTGCTTCAATCTTATAAGAACTTTGAAATATAGTGAAAATTTGCAGCGCAATTGTTTTATTCGAATGATTAAGTTTTTTGATCATACTACGTCGAGTCTCAAAATATGGGTTACTAGCTAGCATTATGTTAAGTGGGAAGTTATTGGTTAACACTTTAAAAAAGTGAAAGTGGCTAATGGTTATCTATTGTTAGCCCTGATTTTCTTGAAGGCTTTTGATAAAAGTATCAAGATCAGGCGGCATGTCATCATGTTTGATACCAGTATCAGAAATATCATCCCAATTAGCTTTTGAACTGCAACATAGATGCGTAGTTATCTTGATATCAAAATTTTCGACCAGCCCCATAGGAACCCAATAAAAAGCAGATTCTCGAAGCCTGTTGGGCACAGGGCAGCCACATTCTTTGCAAAAATCAGAAGTAAATCCAGAATCCTTTTTCCAATGACTAATTGAGTCAGCTCCTGATACCCAGGTAAAATCTGACTCTTTTACAATAGTCGCCGTATTAGATGTTGAACCTGATTGCTTTTGACATAACTTACAATGGCATTGGTACAAACCTGCGATATTTGCTGATATTTCAAAACTAACATTTCCACAATTACATGAACCTTTCATATATACCTCCGATTAACTATTGCTATCTGCAAAACACATAATGCCAATGTAGGTGACAAAACTGTATCTTCGCGTTAAGTGGTGAGTAACTCTACCAGCCAAGCTGAACCATTTAACCGTAAACACTAACCTCAAGCTTGAAATGTAAACGTTAAGCGCTGGTAACTGCGTTACGTTTTTTTATGTGCTTTCTAATTGGTAACGCATTTCGATTAATTGATGATCACCAACAACTTCTACTTTTTGGATAAACTCAAAGCCAAGCCTTTCATAGTAACTTCGCAAGTAGCTGTGAGCATGAATTTCTATTGAACTTACGCTTTGTTGCTTAGCATGTTGCATTAATGCGTTCACTACTATTGAGGCAACACCTTTACCTCGGTATGCTTCAAGCACTGCAACTCTAGCCATTACTGATGAACTATCAACATTAATAACCAAACGCGCTGTTGCTACTGGTTTCCCTGAGTCGACAACTAGAGCGTGATCTGAGGTACTGTCTAAACCATCAAGATCCAATTCACGGGGGATTCTCTGCTCGATGGTAAAAACTTGATAACGAATAGCTTGAGCCTTTTCTATGAGCTCAGCTGTCTTTCCAATAGTTAGTTTCATACCAAATTTTCTCTAACCTCATTACACCCTAATGCTGAGCAAAACATAGTTGGATATATGTAAAGGGAAGCAGAACCGACCCAACTATTTTTTGTCTATTTTTGAGCGCTTTGTTGTGCGTATTTAAACTCAAACTCTGTGCAGCTTAATTTTTTATTGTTCAAAGTAAAATATTTATCTTTCTTACAAGTAATTTTAAAGTTGTGCTTTTGTAATACATGCATTGAAACTGGATTGTTCTCTAACACTTGCGCTTTTATGTGCTGAATACCAAATTTACTTTGCGCTATTTCCAATAACTGAACCAAACAATAGCTAGCAAACCCTTTGGATATAGAGTTTTTTGCAACCCTGTAACCCACTGTTGCTGTATTTCTCGAGATATCCTTTAAATTAGCTCTTGCGACGATAGTATTATTATCCATAAGAACACCTGAATAACCTGTGCCAAGCTTCATTTTTTTACTCAGAGATTCGATGTGCATGGCAACACCTTTTTCAGTATAAAAAGAATTATCCCTCGCTTCGATCAGGGACTCAAACCATGCCTTATTTTCTAGCTCAAAATCTAGCAATTTCTTTGCATGGTGCTCAGACACTGTTTCAAATTTCATATATACCTTTGATACGAAAAAAGCCCAATAAGTGACTTTTTATTGTGTGCTAAATGTTCAGGGACGTAAGTAGTTAACTGTAATTTGTCCCGCTTGAAATGCTTGTATGTGCACTATTTACCATGAAAAACAGACCAAAAAGACTTTCGAATTTTATGCAAATTAACGAATGACTTATCCTTAGATAGGCATAGCCAAAAACCTACAAATGTAATTATGCATGGAATAAATAATCCCATTAATTTAGCTTCAACATCGTTTCGGCTTAAACCATTTAGAACAACATAAATATTGGGATCTAACATTGCTTCAAATGCAGAGTAACCCATTAAGCAACCAGTACAAATAAAAATGAAACCTACAATACGGAGTACATTTTTATAGCTGTTCAAAGAAAAATGCATACAGGCCTCTAGGTTCACATAACGCTAAGCTAAACAAAAAAATACAGTTAGGCTAAACAGCGCGAAGCGCGAGCCAACTGTAATTTTTGATCTTCCCCCGATAAAATGGACACTCTCCACTTCAATTTACTGCCAATTCATACTCAATAGGTGTTTTATATCCTAAACTTGAATG
>OJGO01000240.1_pt1 | contig 23934 bp, 20 predicted proteins | sample 1594871 | NCBI WGS metagenome assembly OJGO01 (sample SAMN05416798, study PRJEB24817) | seawater metagenome | isolation source: Sea water | place: Canada:Atlantic | collected 2013-07 | reverse complement strand
AATGGATATCACTATCATGATCTAATATGTGTTTACTATTGTCACTGTATATACCTACCGCTTGGTATTTCATATGTAAGCCAAGTGGTATATTTTTTACCGGTGGTTGTACTTCTATTGTGACTAACAATACTTCTGTTATCGTAATAGAAATAGAACCAATAACACCATTATAATTCGCATTAATAAGTGTAGTTCCGTGACTAACGCCCTTTACTACACCTTCTGCATTAACAATAGCGATACTTTCATCATTACTTGTCCAAATTGAATTATGACTCGATGCATCCGTTGTTGTACCACCCGAATATATTGCTGTTGCCTCCAATAATTGACTGTCATTTGCAGGGAAAGTCGTTTTATCTGAGACAACTTGAACATCGGTTACAACATAGGGGTTAAAATCATCAGAGTCGCTACAAGCACTCATAATAAATAGTAAGGAAAATAAGGCGATAAACCTTAATTTAGAAACGATATTAAACATGGATATGCTTCCTTAATGAATCAATTCTAGTACATGGTGTTCGTTATAAAAAGAGATTATGTCATCTCCTTTTATAACGAGTTTTGACACTATAATTACTGACTAGCTCCTTGGAAGGCGCTCCAAGCAGAGTCAACTGGCAAAATATTATTTTTCGCAATATAACTCTCGTATAGTGAAATCATTGCTGTTAGTTTCTCTGGGTTTTTAGTCTCTAACGGATGAGACTCAGAAGGATCGGAAACTACGTTATATAAGTGCCATTTTCCATCACCAAACATACCGGTTCTTACTTTCATCGCTTTAAATTCACCTTGCATAACATAGCCATTACCAAATAATTCAAAAGCCCACCAATCGTTTTCTGTTCTTACTACATCAGACTGGCCATCAAGGAAAGGTTTGATGCTAATACCACTAGGTGGTATTACCTTTTTATTTTTATACTCAGACATCGGGTGTTTAACATTGGCATATTCTAAAATCGTCATAGGAACATCTTTAACATAAACAGTTGCGTTAGACTTTTGACCCGCACGCGCATAATCAGAATTAAAACCACCTGGCGGTACAATCATTAAGGGCACGCGTATTCCACCTTCACCGACAAACCACTTCCACCACTGTAAGCCGCCTGTTGCAGCATTTGCCCAAGAGGTACCAATAACATTTTCAGAGTTTGCAGTACCGATAGCTTCAAAAGAAGAATCAAATTGGTTCTCAATCCATTTTGCAAATTCAGGATTACCTGTTTTAGGATTGGTTGGCTCTAAACCTTCAGGGCCATTGTCTGTCAGATATACAACTAAGGTATTGTCTAACTGATCTGATTCTCTAAGGTAATCTAAAATTTGACCGATACGATTATCTTGATCTTCAATCATGGCTGCATAGGTTGCCATAATTTTGGCTTGTTTCTCTTTATTTTCTTGAGAAAGGTCTTGCCACTTTTTCGTTAAGCTATTAAACGGTGCTTCAGTGGCTTCGTGTGAAATCAAACCTTGCGCTTTTAGACTTTCATAACGCGCTTTTTTCAATCCTGCATAACCTAATTCAAGGTACTTAGGATAATACCTCATAATCAACTCTTGAGGCGCTTGAATAGGGAAATGTGCAGTGGTGAAAGCCATGTAAGCAAACCAAGGTTTATCTTTATTAGCGCCTTCTTTAATAAACTCTAACATTTGCTTAGTGTAAATTTCACCTGAATAAATACCTTCTGGACGGTCATATGATTCGCCGTTTAAAGTCCAATCTTCTTGTCTTTTAACATTTAAACCATTAGGGTCTTTAAAATCAGGTGTCATGGCCAAGTCATTCCAGTGGTTAGAGCCACCAGATAAAATACCAAACTCTTTAGTGAAGCCCCACTCAAGTGGACCTTTACCGCCAGACTCTTCTCCGCCTAAATGCCATTTTCCTGACTTATAAACGTCATAACCATCATCATTTAATAATTCTGAAATCGTAACGGCATCTTTGGTGAGGTAACCTTCATAACCCTTTTTACCTCTGGTTGGTGGATAAACAGAATAATCAAATGAGCCTAGCCCAACCTCGATATTATCATTACCGGTAAAAAGCATTGAACGTGTTACTGAACACACAGGTGACACATGAAAGTTTGTAAAGCGAATACCTGCATTAGCGATGTCATTCATATTCGGTGTATGTACTTCTGAGCCATAAGCACCAATGTCACCAAAAGCGGTATCATCAGCCACCAAGAGCAGAATGTTTGGCTTCTTAGCCCCAACTTGTGCCGCCACATTAGCCTGAACTGATTCTGACTTTTCGGCACAACTAGCTAACAATATAACCGTTGAAAGAATACTTATTATTTTTTTCATAAAGGTTTCCATAATGTTTAAATTAGATATCCATTGATCTACACCGCTTTATACTCGCTCCACTTGAGCGACTGTATATCCGTGATGACGGCAACTCAAATGCAACAGAAATAAAGCTGTATTGAGGTTTCAAATCCATTTATAGTATCTAAGACAGTATATTAACGCCGGATACGCTTGTGTATGCAGTTTCCGAAAACGTGATGTTTATATCGAGGTTTATTTAACCAGATAAAGAAAAGCTTATAGATAAGGAAATTAATAAGCGATGGAAGTTCACCAGCATATCTCCCACTCCAAAAACGACAACAATGTCAGAGGTATATCAACATCCGATGTTGACGAATTGTCCCAATTCCAAATTAATAAAAATCGACGCTACACCCAATTGCAAGCAGGTCAGTTAAATGGTGATTACTTAGAGGCAAACTTAGGCGATGTGCAAATTTTTCGTGAAAGTCTTAATGCAGGCGCATTAATTGAAGCAGCACCAGCGAGTTCATTTTTACCCTTTGCAGCGATCACCTCCAATGCAGACAATTTTAAATACTGTGGTAAGCAAAGAGAAAAGAATACAATATTACAAGCTACTGGTGGTTTTTGGGATGCGAGTTTTCAAGAGAGTTTAAGCTTTATCGTTGCCGCTTTTGATAGAGATGCTTTTAGTCGTAATATTGAATCGCTTACTGGTGAAGAAGCTCCTCAAGCTTGGTTTATCAGCCGAGCTTGCTTAACAGAGCCAAATGCATTGCAAAGCTATGCAAATGGTTTAGATACTATCCTTACTATAATAAAAAATAGGCCTGAAATATTAGCCAAAGAAAATGTTCAACGAATGCTGTCAGATAGTATCTTAAGATTGATATTTGAAGTACTAAAAAAAGCTACCCCAATTAATGAGCAACAAGTAAATCAATCAAATAGAGCTAGAGGTGTACGTTTAGTTATAGATTACCTACACTCCTATGCGGAACAAGTCCCCACTATTGCTCAGCTATGTAATATTGCACAGTTAAGCGAGAGAAACCTTCAGTACGCCTTTAATGAATACCTAGGCATTACACCAATACGATATTTACGATTGGTACGACTTAATGGGGTAAAACGCGATTTAGTCCTCGCTCACCCCAAGAGAGATCGTATTGTCGATATAGCATTAAATTGGGGCTTCATAGAATTGGGCCGGTTTGCAGGGGAATATCGTCAACTATTTCAAGAGTTACCTTCTGTGACACTCAATAATATTACCACGAGTTATTAAACCCAAGCTTAATTTCAAGCTGCATTCTGCTTTATTAAAGCTGAACGATAACCAATAATTATGCACAACATAATGGGGGTTTGTATCATAAAAAAAACGGCAGCAAATAATAAATAGTCAGAATTGTTAAAGATACTAACGGCAATCAATGCTGCCAAAGCGAGGTTTCGTACAGGAAATTCTATCACCACAGCCGCCTCATCTTTTTTGTTCAGTTTTAAAAGTAAACTTAAACAATACGCAATGAGCAGCGAAGCAAAAGTAAAAATCAACGCCAATAATAGTAAAGAAGATAATTGCTCAATAATTTTTTGATGAAATTGAAAAAAGATAGCCAACAACAGCAAGAGTAATCCTACTGCGCCTATTTTTTCCAATATTGGCATAAGCTTGACCATTAATTTAGCCTTCATAGACCTTAAAAACATGCCAAATACCACAGGACAAAGCAGCAGTAAAACTAACTGAAGCGCTTGCTTAACAATGATATTTTCTAAAGGAAGATCAACACCTAATAAAGAAGGAAACACAGTTAACATAACTAGCGGCAGAACAAGCACTGACACCAGACCATTAAAAGCAGTTAAGGTCACAGATAGTGCTACATTCGCTTTTGCTATAAAGCTATAAATATTAGAGACTGCTCCTCCTGGACAAAGAGATACTAATAGCATTCCACCAGCTACCAAACTTGGAGGCTGCATCACTTTAATGATTAACCAAGCACACAGAGGTAACAACAGCATTTGACCTAGCGTTACAGCAATAACTTGTTTTTTTTGTGACTTAAGATTTTCTACATCTGTTTTTTCTAGACTAGCGCCAATGATAAACATTAAAAAGAACACCAGTACAGGAACTGCTAATTCAATCATTTCCATATTAATTGATACCTAACACTCAGTTGATCTTGTTGATAAAGTAGCATTATAACGTATTCACTTGCCGAGACAGAGTGAAGAAAGCCGTTGTAACAAACATTTATTAACCCTTTAATAAAAATCACATCAACATTAACTAAACTAAGGAATTTACTTACCACAAACTAAACCTTACTAGTTATATTTTCCAGGTATAGGCCAGTACTTAGAATTAAAAACCTTGCTAACACTCGTCTTTAAAAAAATAAGCAAAATAATACTCTAGGTTACATGAAACAATTACCTCACGTAAAAGCTTGTTAAATTTAGCCTTTTGATTTCTTCGAAAAGGCTGTTAATTGACAAGATACCTTAATGTCACGTAAGAGAGTTTCATGAATACATTACTTAACGATACTAAACAGCCACTCAGTTTAATTTATCTCGATGCCAATGCGACTACTCAAGTATTACCCCAAGCTACCTCTGCAGCGTTATCAACGATGGAAACCCTCTTCGGTAATCCTAGTAGTAGCCATATCACTGGCTTGCAAGCCAAGCAAATAGTCGACAAAACTCGCCAACAAGCAAAACGTATTGTTGGTGCTGATGAAGGTCAAATTATCTTTACCAGTGGTGCGACTGAAGGCATTCAAACAGCAATATTATCAGCATTAATTAATGTTAAAAAAACACTTAATAAGTCTCTTAATAACAAAAAACACAGTCTATTGTATGGCGCAACTGAACATAAAGCGGTACCAGAATCGCTAAAGCACTGGAATGAAATACTTGAGATAAATGCTGAGATAAAAGCGATCCCTGTGAATGAAAAAGGACAGCTTGATTTAGAATTTATCGCTAAAGAAGTACCTAGCGCTTTGATGATTTGTACTATGGCGGTAAACAACGAAACGGGTGTTTATCAAGATATAAGTTTACTCGATAAAACCATACGAGCCAATAATCCCAATATAGCTTGGATGGTAGATTGTGTTCAAGCTTTAGGTAAAACAGATGTAGACTTAGCTCGTACAAGTATCGATTATGCACCTTTTAGTGGCCACAAACTTTATGCTCCCAAAGGCATTGGCTTCATGTATGTTAAAGAAAAGGCACCAATCACACCTTTTATCGCTGGCGGTGGTCAGGAGAGTGGTTTACGTTCAGGCACCGAAAACTTGCCTGGTTTAGCGGCCCTAAGTATTATATTTGATATGCTTCTTGGTGAGAGTAAATCCAGCTTTACTTCAGTTGAAAATCTACATATATTTCGCCAGAAGATTGTCTCAGCACTAACTCAAGCATTCCCTGACATTGTTTTTAATCATAGTTTTGAAAATTCTGTGCCGACTACCATTAATTTTGCGACTCCAGGGTTTAGCTCAAAAGAAATAATGGATTTATTTGATTCTGCTAATGTCCGAGTAAGCTCAGGTTCAGCCTGCAGTTCTAAAGTAACGCGTAGTTTTGTTCTAGATGCTATGGGACTTCCCGCATGGCAAAGTGAATCAGCCATTAGATTGTCATTTGGCCCGGCAATGACACAAAACGAAATTGACAGTGCCTGCAGCCGAATAGTTTTCGCCGCGCAAGCACTAGAGCAAAGCTGTTTGGTGCTTAATACACAGAATAACGACACAAAGATTGTAGACAACCTCGATAAAGCTGATTTAGATGGCCTTATGCAATTTAAGGTCGGCGCTAGTTGTAGCTGGTTATATGTTGATCAAGAAACTAAATCTGCCGTATTTATTGATCCTTTGCCAGAGCTAACCCCTCGTTTACAAACATTGCTCACTTGTCGGGATATTAAGCTAACTTCTGTCATAGATACCCATGGTCATGCTGATCATATTTCATGTCGTCAAGATATTGCCCAATCACTGCTTGCCAAACAACCAACAGACGCACTAGGTTGGCCCGCTGACGCAAAAATAACGACTATTAATGACCAAGAATATCCATACATTACTTTGGGCGATAAGTGGTTAATTAAAGTCGCTACACCTGGTCATACTGACGACAGCATTAGCTTGGTATTATGTGATCCTATCAAAAGTTCAGCCGATAAATTAACAGTTCATTATACTTTCTGTGGCGATCTAATTTTAATGGACAGCCTTGGCAGAACCAACTTTTCAACCAGCAGTGCCGCAGCAATCTACTCAAGCTTGCAACTATTAACAGAGCTGATCGGCAGCAAGAGCTTAATTTGTCCAAGTCACGACTATAACAACGAATTTACTAGTCATATTGAAACGGAAATGGCTCGCAACTCATTACTCGCCCAAGTAGTTAATAATGAAATAAATAGTGAAGAATTTTCACGAAAAAAAATGGCAATGGATAAAAATATTATTAAGGAATCAGACTCAGAAATTATGTGTGGCGCTTTAATAGGGGCTTGCCAAAAATTTATTGTTCGCGAATATAACAGTACGAGTTTAGCCAATGCGGTAAAAAAATCGACTAATATGAAGTTAATTGATATCCGTGAACCACACGAATACGTTCTACAGCACGATAAAAAATTCACACACAATGTCCCTTTGACTCGACTGGTGCACTTTGTAGAAAAACAGCAACAACATAAAGACCAAGAATTAGTATTGGTTTGTCGTAGCGGTAGTCGCTCACACCTAGCTGCTCAAGCATTAGCACGGTTAGGTTTTGAAAATGTTGGTCATCTAAAAGGTGGTTATGCTTTGCATCAATATTAGGGTCTGTTGATTTTTTTTATTCACCGTGAACGAAAGTAGGTAATAAGATTTAATGAGATTTAAAGAGATTTAAAGAATAAAGCCAGCAATTATGCTGGCTTTATCGCTATTTTAATAGTTGATAACACTGTAATATTTACATGAATTGTGTGTAAACCTTACAACAAGTGCTTATCTAAAAAGCCAACAACTTCTTTCATGTAAGCTCTTTGATTTTCAGGGTTGAAAAAACCATGCCCCTCTTTACCCACAACAAACCACTCATATGACTTATTTTCCTTATCAAGCGCAGCCCTTAATCGCTCAGCATGCTCAAAAGGTGCTCGTTCATCTTTCTCACCATGAGCCAATAAAATTGGTACTTGAATTTTTTCAACATAGTTAACTGGCGACATACTTTTAAGCTGCTGCTCATCGGTACCTAATACGCGTTTTAGATAGCTCATACCTGAGCGTTTTCGCCGTACATCCCCTTCTTCAAACATTAACTCTAAATCATAAATGCCGGCGTTGGCTATGGCACACTTATAAACATCAGGATATAAAGCGGCACTTTGTATCGCCGAATAAGCACCGAAACTAGCCCCCATTATGCATACTTTATTATCCGCTGCTTTTTTATTTTTAACTAACCATTGGTAACCATCCAAAATATCCTGCTGTACTCGACTTCCCCACGCTCTATAACCTAATTTTTCATAATTAGCGCCAAATCCCCCGGAGCCACGGTAATTAACTTGTAAAACAGAATAACCATTAGAGACTAAATATTGAACTTGGGTAGAAAATTCCCAATAATCTCTCACACCATGAGGACCGCCATGAACTAGCACAACTGTTGGGGCAAGCTCATTTTTTTGTTTTGCTTTTGCTTGGGTAAAAAAGCCATTGAGCATCGAACCATCCGATGCTTCAAATTTAATAGGCTCAACTTGAGCAAAGTCAGAGCTTTTAAATTCGGGTTTAAACTGAAAGAGTCTCTTTAGATTATTTGATTTCCTATTAAGCAAATACAAACTTCCAGGATCAATATCAGATGAAACAAACACGACATAAACTTGCCCATCCTCAGTTTTACTGGTGACATTAACTGAACTATAAGGAAACAACTTTAACAGCTCTTTAAATACTTTTGCTTCTTCAAGCTTTTTATTTAAAATTAAATAAGCTGGATAACCATCATCAACACGAACAGCATAAGCTGAACGCTTATCTGTGGTCATTTCCACATCGGTTATATTGACTTTTTTATCTGTGTAAATCGATTTATATTGATAGTTTTCCAAATCTAACTTGAATATACCTCTAATGTCTTGTTGATAATCATCAATGGTATATAGCGACTTACCTGATGCATCAATAAACAATGGCTGTACACTTGAGCCAACAATATCTTGGGGGATATGTTGCCATTTCCCCTCTTGTCTAACATAAAGTTTGGTATCATTATTTCCATCTGTACCTACGACAAACTTTACCTCACCTTGACTATCCGTTATAAACCGAGAAAATGGTACAGGAGATTTAACAACCTTCCTTTTGATAACACCGGTGTAAACATTCAGTTTTAACACAGTGGCGAATCTTTCCCCTGTTGTGCTCATCGGGGTAGAGCTAATTAAAATATGCTTTTTATCCTCAGGTAGGATATCAATAATTTTTCCCCAGCCAAATGTTGATTTTTTCTTTTTAATATTACTGCCTGTTTGCTTCTCTCCAGCGCGATAACCATAAATCATCTTACCCCTTGAGCCATCTAAGTTTACCGCATATAACTCACCATAAGATTGAGGTTCTTCAAGCCAGGGATCTCGTTTGGCAAGGCTGATAACGACTCGTTCATTATTAACCCAGTAATACTGATCAATCTCTAACCTTCCAGCTAACTTAGATCCTGAAACAACTTTTAATGTTTGACTATCTAAAAAAACAAGAGTCGCCTCCCCTTCGCTAAATACTGAGACAGCTAGATGTTTGCCATCAGGGGATATTTTTGCATTTTGATACTGCGCTCGCTCAAATATGCCATCCCAATTTTTAGCATATCCCATCGCTGAAATGAAAATAAGCCCAAGCAAAAATGCCTTTCTTAATAATATAAACACACTGTTCTCCTTTTATTTAAAACAGATAAAACAAACAAATACACAAGTAAAAATTGAATTAACCTATACTTCCGATGTAAAAATTGAAATAAACATACCACAAAGTTAATTTTGCGGGACTTGCTGCGCTATGATTGAGGTTTCTTTAACTGATTCGAAATGCTTAATAAAGCTATCCCATCAAATAAAAAAGTAACGCCAATTATAAGACCAATAACCCATGCACTAGAAAAAGGCCAATTGGTCAGTACAATTCCCCCTAGAATAAAAGAAATCACACCACTTAACAGACTAAAAAATTTGGCTGATGAATTAAGGCCAAAAGAAACCACAACGGCACTAAAACCACTAATCAAAAAATAAATGGCAATTAACAAACCTAATACACCCAGAATAATAGCTGGATGCGTAAAAATAATAAGCGCCAAAGCCAGTAAAATAAACGGCTTAAACCACAAAGACATTTCTTGAGTTTTGTATTGCCATGCATTAAAAGCCAGTACGATAGCTGATATTAAGAAAATACCGCCAACATAAGTATTAAATGCAAAACCAATTAAATTAGGTAGCAAAATGCCTAAGATGCCAATAATGATCATCACTATGCCAACCGCTTTGGTATTTTTTATAAAAGCTAGATTGATCTGCTGAGCTGATGTTTCACCTGTTACTTTTGGCATCACTTATGGCTGAGTTTCTGAGTGAGGAACTATGTTTGTCATAGAAATTTATCCTTAAATAGACGTAACAAGTTTTGTTAAAATAATGTAACAGAAATAATGAGTAAACTGTATTAATTATTACCCCAACAAGGTAAAACACTGAAACCTCGCTGTTAAGACGATCTGTTTCAACATTAAGCCTAATGGGTGCTTTGACTGAGTGAGCCCTTGATACTATTTATCTCAGGATGAATAAGTTGATGGACAATCATTGTGCACAATTACTTTCAACATAAATAGTTTTGAGTGAACAAAACACATTTCAACAAACATCCTAAATTATTGAATTTTTCAATTCATATATGTTATTAATAATTTTGGACAGTTGTTATGAAAAAAATACATTTCGATTTTCATTCAGTAGGTACTTTCATCAATGTTGTTGTTATTTGTTTAGCAATAATCATGGGTGGTGTCGTTGTCGCAGAAGAATACAATACTGGTAGTATCAGCCTAAGCCTTGATAACGATGGTTTTCTTGGTTCTGACAGAGGCTATACCAATGGACTCTTTTTCAAATTCAATTCAAACAGTACTATTGATATAAATCAGAACTCTCCATGGCTGCTTAAAACCGTTGGCCGTTGGTTACCTTTACATCATCAAAGCAACAAAGGCTGGGGGATCACGGTTGGTCAACAAATTTGGACGCCTACCGACTTAACTTCTCCTGTTGAAGGAGAAAACGATAGACCCTATACAGGTTTTTTATTTATTGAAGCCAATATCTTTGAATTTTCAGCGGATACAGCCAATAAATACAGCTTGATGCTCGGAGCTGTTGGTCCTGATGCTTTTGGCGAGAATTCACAAAAGTCTGTTCATAGTTTAATCGGCTCACCAAAACCTATGGGTTGGGCTAGACAAATTGAAAACCAAACAGTGTTTAACTTTTCTTATCAAGGCCAAAGATTGTTGACTAGATCACAAGGTTGGTTGGATAAAGACTACGATAGCGGCTTCTCAGGGAGAATTAATCTTGGTAATTATCAAAGCGAAATTGCATTGGGTAGTACCATTCGATGGGGAACTTCTTTAGATGAGAGTTTTGCCAGTGTGGGAGTTATGCCAGGCAATTATATTGATGTGAGTGTCTTGTCAAAAAGTCGCTCGGGACAATTTTATTATCTATCAGTAGAGGGGAGATATAGATTTCAAGATATTACTATTGATGGCGCACGCCCGAAACATTTATTTGATGTACATACCGAGCATTGGCAAGCAACGATATCTACCGGTGCTGTTTATTATCAAGAATCGTGGGGACTAGCTTTTAGTATTATTACCAGTTCTCCTGACTATAAAGAAGATCTACGTAAGTATAATTCAACCGCATCGCTTGAAGTATTCTGGCGTGCTTAACAAGGATAATATTAGCGTCAAATAGATAGAGGTTGCACTGTCAATAACCCCACTGTTATTGACGAGAAAGTTTTCTAACGAAAAGATCGAGCCGTTACTAGTTACCTGCACTCGATTGTTTAGAGAATTGCTCTAAGACAAAATCGATGAAACAACGTACTTTTTTAGCCACGTATTTACGATGGGGGTAAATAGCAAAAAGACCAAATTCCAGTGTGGTATATTCTGGCAGTACCCTAAACAGTTTTCCATCGGCTAGTGCATCTTCAACAATAAAATTAGGTGTCATCGCAATTCCACCATCAGCGATGGCTATCTCCCTAACGGCTTGCGGGCTATTTACCGCTACCCCTGACGGCACATCAATGGTTTTTGCTTGCCCCTGTGGTGAAATAAACGGCCACTTTTTACCAATCCTAAAATTACTATCAATAATACAATGATGCTCATCAAGCTGTTCAGGTGTTGCAGGTAAACCATACTTCTTAGCGTAATTTGGTGATGCCGATAATACTAGGGGAAAATTAGTTAAATGCCTTGCTATCATATTAGAGTCATCTACACCGCCAATACGTAAACGCACATCAATCCCTTCTTCAAGCATATCAATCGCACCATTGGTAAGCACTAATTCAATAGTTAAGTCAGGGTATAAGGTGATAAATTTTGGTAATAAGGGTGCTAACCTCATTTCACCAAAGGTTACCGGTGCGCTAATTCGTAATAAACCACGTGGCGCTGTCTGCTCGCCAGTAACGTTATCAACCATAGCGCCAAACTGCTCTAGTAATATAATTGCTTCATCATAATAACGTTGGCCAGAGTCTGTTAATGCCAGCTGTCTAGTTGTGCGATTAAAGAGTCTAATGCCTAGTTGGTTTTCCACTTCACCGACGTACTTACTGACTAACGCTTTTGAGATCCCTAGTCTGTCACTTGCCGCAGTAAATGAGTTTGTTTCAACCACGGCCACCACTGTTTTTAATCCATCTAACGTATCCATAAGCTATTTGCATATCCCTGATTTATTCAACTATGACTTAGTTTCAGTGCCAAATGTTATCAATCACACCGCAATCAAACCCTTATTGTCAACACTACATTGACAATGATTCAACATCAACCCTATTTATCAATAAAGCATTGGAATAGATAATAGTTTCATCAACAACAAAGCAGCATCACTGAAAAGTGTAAACGGAGGATTAAATGGCAAAGATCGAAATATATACCCGCCCTGGCTGTGGCTACTGTACTCACGCTAAACGGTTATTTAGCAATAAAGGCTTGGATTATGTTGAATATGATGTTTATGAAAACCCAAAGTACATACAAGAATTACAGCAAAGAACAACGGGCAGAACTTACCCTCAGATATTTATAGAAAAATTATCGGTGGGTGGCTTTACCGAATTACTCGAAAACAAACAGTTCAATTTATTAACTACAAAGTAAAAAAATAACACTTACTTATTCATTATTTATATAGGAAAACACAATGAAAAATTTCACTAAATCGATAGTCAAAAATAGACGTTTTAGCAATTATCTCATGGCAACTGCTAGCGTATTACTACTAGGCTTTACCTCAATGAACCATGTTGAAGCAGCACAAACGTTACACAAAACCGTTAAAGTGCAAAACCAAGATATTTTTTATCGTGAAGCAGGAGCTGAACACAAAAAAACTATTGTGTTATTACATGGCTTTCCAACGTCGTCACATATGTATCGTGACTTAATCCCTAAATTGTCAGAAACATATCACGTTATTGCTCCAGATTACCCCGGCTTTGGTAACAGCTCTATGCCTGCCCTTGGTGATTTTGAATACAGCTTTGACAATTTAGCTAAGATTACCGATGCCTTTTTAACCAAAGTAGGCGCTGAAGAATATACCATGTATGTTATGGATTATGGTGCTCCAATCGGCTTTCGAATAGCCGCAGCTCATCCGGATCGTGTCCAAGGTTTGATCATACAAAATGGTAATGCTTATGATGAAGGATTACGTGACTTTTGGGATCCAATTAAAGCCTATTGGAAAGATAAAACACCTGAAAATGCCAAAGTACTGAAAGATAACCTGCTGACTATCGGTGCAACAGAGTGGCAATATACTAATGGTACTCGCAATAAAGAAACTATTAGCCCTGATAACTGGATAGTAGATCAGGCTAAATTAGACCGCCCAGGCAATAAAGAAATCCAGTTAGAGTTATTTTATTCTTACGGCACTAATCCAGCGCTGTATCCTGAATGGCAAGAGTACTTTAGAGAGCACCAACCGCCAACATTATTAATGTGGGGTAAAGGCGACTATATCTTTCCTGAAGAAGGCGCACATCCATACAAACGTGATTTAAAGAACTTAGATTTTAATATCTTAGACACAGGTCACTTTGCCTTAGAAGAAGATGGTGATGTTATTGCCAATCACATCCTTAAATTCATGAAAAAGAATAACTAGTAATAGGTAAAGTTCCTTTGCGCTGCAATATTCCCATTTATTTGTAGCGCTTTTTTATTGCTTTATTTCACTAATGGGTGTGATTAGACAAATGGTGGCAATGTCTAGACTCCTAGTTGCCTTTATCACCTGATGTACACGTATATTATGACTTCGCTCATTAGCTCCTATTCATGATTATTAAAGTTATTCTATCTCACTTCTATTCATGAATATTTCAGCTGATAACACTTAAATTTATATTATTATCATCAGGAAACAATTATGACTTTATCAGCAGTACAGCCAAACAACATGGCACTTTATCATTATGACAGCTGTCCTTTTTGCGCGAAAACACGCCATGCTATAGATGAACTTGAACTCAGCATTGAACTACGAAATATTCAAAAAAATCATCAACACCGTATTGATCTGCAACAAGGTGGTAATAAAACACAAGTACCTTGTTTACGTATTGAACAAGCAAACGGTAAAGCACAATGGTTATATGAATCCGATGACATTATTAATTTTTTACGTAGTAGAAAATAACCGATTTCATTTATATTAATCTCATAATTAAAGCAGGACTATTCTCATGAAAGTAATCAATGTTGATGTCGCCATTATTGGTACAGGCACTGCAGGTATGGGCGCTTATCGCGCCGCAAAAAAGTACACTGACAAGGTTGTTGTAATTGAAGGTGGAGCATACGGTACAACATGTGCTCGCGTTGGTTGCATGCCGAGTAAATTATTAATTGCAGCAGCTGATGCCTCTTATCATGCAAGTCAAACAGATCTTTTTGGCATTCAAGTTGACCGCATTAGTGTTAACGGTAAAGCCGTAATGAAGCGCATCCAAACTGAACGAGATCGTTTTGTCGGCTTTGTCGTTGAGTCAGTCGCAAGCTTCGATGAACAAGATAAAATTCGCGGCTTTGCCAAGTTTCTAGATGAGCACACCTTACAGGTAGATGATCACAGCCAAGTGATCGCAAAACGTATTGTCATCGCTACAGGCTCTCGTCCTAATTACCCTGAGTTTTTGGCTGCTGCCGGAAGCCGTTTATTAACCAATGATAACTTATTTGAACTGAAAGATTTACCAAAGTCTGTAGCAGTATTTGGTCCGGGTGTTATAGGGCTAGAATTAGGTCAGGCCTTAAGTCGATTAGGCGTAATCGTTAAAGTATTTGGACGAAGTGGCTCTGTTGCCAATTTGCAAGATGAAGAAATGAAACGCTACGCTGAGAAAACCTTTAATGAAGAGTTTTATTTTGATGCTAAAGCACGCGTGATTAGTACCGTAGAAAAAGAAGATGAGGTTGAAGTAATCTACTTTGATAAATCAGGGCAAAAAACGACTGAGTCATTCCAGTATGTATTAGCTGCTACTGGTCGTAAAGCGAATGTAGACAAGTTAGGCTTAGAAAATACCAGCATAGAACTTGATAAAAAGAACAACCCACTATTTGATGAGTTGACCCTGCAAACGTCAGTTGAGCATATTTTTGTCGCAGGTGATGCCAACAATACCTTAACGCTATTACATGAAGCCGCCGATGATGGAAAAGTTGCAGGAACCAATGCTGGTGCATATCCAGTTATCGCTCAAGGGCAAAGACGTGCAGCATTATCTGTTGTTTTTACTGAACCACAAGTTGCCAGCGTCGGCTTATCGTTGAAACAAATAGAGGATTTATATACCGATCAAGATGTCACGAATTATGTGGTTGGCCAAGTCAGTTTCGAAGGACAAGGTCGAAGCCGTGTCATGGCTAAAAATAAAGGCTTATTGAAGGTTTATGCCGATCAAACTTCAGGTGAATTTTTAGGTGCTGAGATGTTTGGCCCTGCCGCTGAGCATATTGGCCACTTACTCGCATGGGCGAGGCAACAACAGATGACGGTACAAGCGATGCTTACCATGCCGTTTTATCATCCAGTAATAGAAGAAGGTTTACGTACTGCACTGAGAGATGCACAACATAAGTTATCGGTCGATAAACAGACAATAAATGAATTTATCATGACCCATAATAATACAATACAATTGGTCGTTTAAGTAAACCTGATAAAATAAAAACTGCTGAGTTATATTGAAATAACTCAGCAGTTTTGCGCACTGAGTTATTTTGCCTAACAAGCTGTAATGATCTTTACATTTAATTACGACCTGCCATAACACCACCATCAATATCCCAAATAGCTCCTGTTACCCAAGAAGTATCTGATGATAATAAAAAGCCGATAGTAGTAGCGACATCATCAACCGTGCCTATTCTGCCAACCGGATGGAATTCATTAAATCCAGCTAATGCTTCATCTAATTCTGTAGGGTCAATAAAAGAGTGGTAAATAGGCGTTTTCACTACCGCTGGAGATACTGCGTTAACACGAATATTATCTTCTGCTAGTTCCATTGCCATATGTTGAGTTAACGCGTGTAAACCAGCTTTTGCCATAGAATAAGCCGAAGAAGGTGTTGCTTTAATCGCTTGTTTTCCCCACATTGAACCAATATTAACAATGTTTCCGCCGCCCTGCTTTTTCATGTTTTCAGCAACGGCTTGTGCGATAAAGAATGTCGCTCTGTTGAGATCCATGTAGGTATTATAATCATCACCTTCATGCGCTAAAAATGCTTTAGGACTAAAATATCCAGCGGCATTCACCAAATAACTTAAATGAACATCCTCTTGATTAATATACGACAGCAATTTTTCTAAATCCTCGGTTTGATAAAGATCCGCTTGAATCGCCGATGCTTTTCCAGTCTCGTTAAGTTGGGTTAATGCTAGTTCAAGTTTTTCAGCATTACGCCCGACAATAATAACCTCGACATTATGTTTAACTAATAGTTTTGCTGTTGCTAAGCCCATACCGCTTGAGCCACCAATAATTATTGCTTTTCCTTGATGGGTAAAATTCATCATTTTTCTCCTGTTAATTATTTAAAAAAGTAAAGTAGATACCACTAAATAATAAGGAGATAAGACGGATAAAAAAAGTAGGTACAATCTAGTAAGCTAGGTACTTATTGGTCTAGTTTACTGAATAATAAAGGGATACTTTTTATTAAAAGTTCATGTTACAAATAACCGTCATAAACTATTACTACAGATTAAGCTTATAAATTACTGTCATCTATTTCTGCTTGCAGCTTTTCTAACTCAGTTAATATTTTGATAAATTTATGACCAAAGGTAGTAACTTTATATTCAACTCTAGGTGGAATTTCATTAAACATTTCTCGTTCGAGAATACCAAACTCTATATTGCGCTTTAAACATGCATTCAGCACTTTGGTGGTTAAACCTTCAACACTTCTCACCATTTCTCCTGGTCGATGTATGTCATTATTGAGCAAATTATAAACGGTGAGAGACCATTTACAGCCAACAATCGTTTCAACCATACGAGCAGATTTTTCAGGAGCTGACTTTCTAGAAAATGTTATAAGCTTATTATTCATAAAGATGTACCTTAAAGTGCCTACCAAACCATTTTGTGCATACTTGGTGTAGTATTTGATAAGCGATATTATATACCCATTATCATTCAAGATGCAGCTTTCAGAGTGCTTGAGCAATTTCAATTCAAGGCTCTTTGATGAAATAATGGTTGTTCCATTATAAGTCACAGCAACGATGAACTGATGTTGCTCAAGCGCTTCTTTGATGGGTTTAAAATCACTTTATACCGCGTTAAATAATCAAACCATAGAATGGCTATGCTTAAATTATTTTCCTTGCGTAGAGTGTTTTTAATTCCCGCTGAAATTCTGCACTTTAATTGGTAACGGGTATATACCCACAGTTATGAAGTCTTCCTCTTAAAATTACAAACGTTAAAGGAAAAACAATGCTCAATATGAACTTCGATGAACAAGTATTTATTAATACCCAGGAACAACCTTGGGTAGCAAGCCCTAAAGCTGGTGTTTGGCGTAAACCTTTAGCCAGAGAAGATGCAGAAAGAGGTCATGCAACGAGCTTAGTAAAATTTGATCCCGGCGCTAGCTTTACTGAACATGACCATCCGCTGGGCGAAGAGATCCTTGTACTCTCAGGCACCTTTTCTGATCACACTGGCGATTATCATGCAGGCAGCTACTTTCGAAACCCTGAAGGATTTCGTCATGCACCTTTTAGTAAAGATGGCTGTATATTATTAGTAAAACTTCACCAATTTCAATCAGGTGATAATGAACATCTTGTCATCGATACCGCTACTAAAAGCTGGTCAGCAGGCATGGGTAATTTAATGGTTATGCCGTTGCATAGCTTTGAAGGAGAATCAACCGCACTTGTTAAATGGCCTAAAGGTGAGCGATTTCAGCCTCATAAGCATTTTGGTGGTGAAGAAATATTTGTCATGAGTGGCGAATTTATAGATGAGCATGGTCGCTATCCAGAAGGTTCTTGGATTCGTAGCCCTCACCTGAGCGAGCACTTTCCGTATGTAGAACAGGAAACGATTATATTGGTTAAGGTGGGCCACCTATAAACAGTTTGCTTATTAATACTGAGGAATCACTACAGGGAGATCAGCACGTAATTTTAAGCCAATGTTGATCCTTGGCTATGAAAAAAGTGCACCCTTTTTGTTCTCATGTTTGTCGTAAATAAGTAAAATCAATAAGGTGATTTTTTACTACGCACAAATACAGCAGTTTCGCCCAGAGTTTTTAGCTTGATAAAGTGCAGTATCTGCTTGTTCAAATAAGGTGGTCCACTCTGAAATATTATCATTTTGAGCAATACCAATAGACACAGAGATTGGCGGTAAAAAGGTATTAGTATCTCTTTGCTTTAATCTCATTTTAGAGATCGCGATACGTATTTTCTCTGCAATATTTTTTGCCTCAGCAAGAGGAGTGTGCGCCATTACCACCACAAATTCTTCACCACCAAAACGTACCGCGAGATCTTGCTCACCAATATGGCTTTGAATAGTTTTTGCAATACGCTGAATAACTTTGTCACCAATAAAGTGGCCAAAGGTGTCGTTAACCTTTTTAAAATGATCAATATCAATGGCTAAAGAGGAATGCGTATCGGCATGAGATAAGTTCTCTAATTTTTCATCACAGCCACGACGATTCAATAAACCGGTTAAAGAGTCAACTAAGGCTTCTTGTCTTGATGAAGCTAGTTTGTCTTTTAATTGATTAATCTCTTGTTGAGTCGTGGTCAACTTTTCAGACAATTCTTCATGTTGAGCTTTAGTACTATTTATCGTATTAAAAAGATAACTAACAATATTGTCCATTGAAGTATTAGTTTTAGTCTTAGCTAAAATTTTATCTAACTTTTCTAAATTAATTGCCGCTTTCTCTTCATTACTTACCTGTTTAGTAATCTGTTCTAGTGTCTTACTTAAGGTTTTTTCAAAAGGGGCTAATACCGTATTTTCAATTTGCTCTGTAAGAGATACATAACGTTCAAATAAATCAGCCATGAAATCTGCAGTGATTAATTCGTCCTGTTTCAGTTTTTTATTTATAGCAGCAGATAACATTTCATTTTCATTGCTGATATAGAGATAAATTACTGAATAATTTACTGGGGTGGGAGAAATTAAATGACTAGAGAGGAAGTCATGGGTACGCTCACTAAATTCAGACGTTACTTGATACTCATCTTCAAAGGACATACTGCATTCCTATACTCTTGATTTGTTATGATATTGTTAACTATTTTAACGTCATCATTTGTGAGTAACAAGCGTAAAAGTCATAATCTTGTTGTTTTTATAGACAAAAAAAGCGTAAGACAGAGTAAATTAGACTAAAGTCTATAGCTTTGAAGAAAATAAATTACACATTTTACAGCAATAATTTAACATTCAAGTTTATGCTTGAATCATGATGAGTGGTCTCATCATGTACAAAGTGAATAAATAGTGCCTTCAATAATTGAGCAATAAAGGCACTATTTTACGATATTCGCAGAGTAACTACTTATTGAGGTGTTCTGCATGAAAGCGCAGATGATCTTCAATAAATGATGAAATAAAATAGTAACTGTGGTCATAACCTTCACGAATACACAAGGTCAAAGGATAACCACTGGCTTTAGCTGCGGCTTCTAACGTCTCAGGTTGTAACTGCTCAGCAAGAAAATCATCCGCGCCACCCTGGTCAACTTTAGCCGGAATAAACTGTGTTGCTTGTCGCATCAACTCACTTGCATCGTGATTAAGCCAAGTGGCTTTATCTTTACCGAGGTAAGCAGTAAAAGCCTTTTTCCCCCAAGGCGCATTTATCGGATTACAGATAGGACTAAATGCCGACATTGAGCTATAACGCTCGGGGTTCAACATGCCAATAGTCAGTGCTCCATGTCCACCCATAGAATGCCCAGAGATTGCTCGTTTATCTGAGACAGGAAACATGGATTCAATTAGCTGCGGTAGTTCATTCACCACATAATCGTACATCTGGTAATGACGACTCCAAGGTGCTTGAGTTGCATTAACATAAAAGCCTGCGCCCTGCCCTAAATCATAACCTTCATCATTAGCTACCTGCTCTCCACGTGGGCTGGTATCTGGCGCAACAATGGCAATGCCAAGCTCTGCAGCCATACGCTGAACGCCAGATTTTTGCATAAAGTTTTCATCGGTGCACGTCAAACCTGAAAGCCAATACAATACCGGTACTTTTTCCCCGTCTGATACCTTAGGTGGTAAGTAAATTGCAAATTTCATCGTACAATTTAACGTGGTGGATTGATGGCTATATTGCTTATGCCATCCACCAAAACTTTTATTTACACTTACGTTTTCAATTACATGGTTAATTGTCATAGTAAAACCTCAAGACGCTACCCCACTCTGCTTATTGCTAGAAAAGGGGTAACGGAAAAACTGTTACTTACCGAGATGGCGAGCTATTATTTATCAAAGTGGCTAATGCTTATTTATCAAAATGAATCACTGAACGGATACTTTCGCCTTTATGCATCAATTCAAATGATTCATTAATGTCTTCAAGAGGCATAGTATGAGTAATAAAGTCACTTAATTTGAATTCACCCGCTAAATAACGTTCTACGTAATCAGGTAATTCAGTACGGCCTTTAACACCACCAAATGCAGATCCTCTCCATACACGACCAGTCACTAACTGGAATGGACGAGTTGAGATTTCTTGTCCTGCACCAGCAACACCTATAACCACTGATTCTCCCCAACCTTTATGACAACATTCTAATGCTGAGCGCATTAAGTTTACGTTACCAACACACTCAAATGAGTAATCAACACCGCCATCAGTCATCTCAACGATCACATCTTGAATTGGCTTGTCGAAGTCTTTCGGATTAATACAATCGGTAGCACCTAATTTTTTTGCTAGATCGAACTTACTTTCGTTAATATCAATGGCAATAATACGGCTCGCTTTAGCCATAGTTGCACCAATAACCGCTGATAAACCAATGCCGCCAAGGCCAAAGATTGCAACTGTTGCACCTTCTTCAACTTTCGCCGTATTCATTACCGCGCCCATACCGGTAGTAACACCACAACCAAGCAAACAAACTTCTTCTAACGGTGCATCTTTATTGACTTTAGCTAAAGAGATCTCTGGTAGAACTGTGTATTCAGAAAAGGTTGAACATCCCATGTAATGAAAAATAGGTTGACCGTCTTTATAAAAACGCGTGGTGCCATCAGGCATTAAACCTTTACCTTGGGTTTCACGAATTTTTTGACAAAGATTTGTTTTACCTGACAAACAGAATTTACACTCTCCACACTCTGGTGTGTATAGCGGGATAACGTGATCGCCAACTTTAACGCTAGTAACACCTTCGCCAATCTGCTCAACAATACCACCACCTTCGTGTCCTAAAATCACGGGGAAAATACCTTCTGGATCATCACCTGATAAAGTGAAAGCATCGGTATGACAGACGCCTGAAGCAACAACCTTAACTAACACCTCACCTTTACGAGGTAACATCACATCGACTTCTTCGATAGATAATGGCTGTTTAGGACCCCAAGCAATAGCGGCTTTTGATTTAATAAATTTATCTGACATAGGTATTCTCACTTTTATTTATAAGGCCAAGGTAATGCTCAATTATAGCGTTACTTTGGCAAATCGTATTTTTCTCTGTAAGCAACATTATATCTATTTCTGAAACAATGATAATATAGCGCTTTGGTAAATTACTTTTACATATAGGTAACAATGATGCAATGGGAAGGGATTAGTGAGTTTGTTTACGTTGCTGAAAATGAGAGTTTTACGCTTGCTTCAAAAAAAATGGCAATATCGACAGCCCAAGTAAGCCGGCAAATAAGTGCGTTAGAAAAGCGCTTAAATATCAAATTATTTTATCGCACTACACGCAAGGTCTCATTAACTGAAGAGGGACGCATTTTTTATCAACACTGTCGCAGTGTACTTGATGGGCTTGACGCTGCTGAACGGGCAATCACAAATTTACAATCGAAACCTCAAGGTAAAATTAAGCTGACAGCTCCCGTTACCTATGGCGAAAAGCAGATATTACCGCTGGTGAATAATTTCCTAAAACAATACAGCGATGTTGAAGTATCAGCTTACTTGAGTAATCAGAGAGTTGATTTAGTTGAAGATGGTTATGATTTAGCTATTCGTTTAGGCAACTTAAGTGACTCTTCAATGATGGCAAAAAAATTAGGAGAACGATCAAACTTTGTTTGTGCCTCACCACTTTATTTGCACAAACATGGCATACCTCACTCAATTTCAGAACTTAATAAGCATCGCTGTTTATTGGGAACAAATAATTATTGGCATTTTAGAGAGTCTGACAAGGAAAAGAGCGTTCGCATTACGGGACGGTTACGATACAACAGCGGTTATAGCTTGACTGATGCTGCACTGAAAGGGCTAGGCATAGTACAACTACCCGATTATTATGTTAAACAACATTTGCAAAGTGGTGAACTGGTCACCTTATTAGATAATTATCGCGCGCCAGATGAAGGCATATGGGCCATTTATCCGCAAAATCGTCACTTGTCGCCCAAAATAAGACTGCTAGTAGATTACTTGGTTGAACATTTGTCGTAGTTTTACACAGCAACGCTATGTGTTGCTGTTATACCCAAACCAATTGAAGATGCGTATTTCAGGTAGCTTGGGTATATACCAATCGTATTACTTCCTAAATTTCATTAACCATTCTTTTGGTGATAATCCCGTTTTTTTCCTAAAGACTCGAGCCAACGCAGAGCCATGTTCATAACCCACCTCATTAGCAACAAAGCTAACAGGTTTATCTTTTTTCAACAAACCTTGCGCGATAGCAATACGTAGGTCTGTTAAATAGTCACTGGGGGCTTGCCCTATCGTATCTTTAAATAAAGCGGCAAACTTAGCTCGCGACATTAAGGCTGTTTCAGCCATTAACTCAACGGTCCACTGTTCTTGCGGCCGTTTATGCAATGCTGACATTAATGTTGATAATTGAGGATGCGCCATACCCGCTAACATGCCCTGAATAACGATGCCTTCCTTAATGACATGTCGCAGTATTTGTATCAAGAAAATATCACCGAGCTTATTCACGATCATCTGTTGACCAGCTTGTTTGTTAAACGCTTCTTCAAACAACCAGTGTGCAGTTCTTCCAACAGGATCATGCTGATCAATGTTCAAACAAATAAATTTTGGTAATGCATTTACCAAGGCAGCGCCACTGCCCGAATGAAAATCGACATCAGCACAAACTAACTCGGCATCATCCGACTCACTGGCAATAACTTGATGTTTACTCGGGCCCGGCATAAAAATAACCGACGGCTTATCTAGGGTAACTTTATGCCCTTCTTCACAAACAATGGTCAATATGCCCGATTTTAATAAATGCAGATGTCCTTTTTTACTATCAGCCCCGCCTAAACTTTGAATACCACACAAGTTACCGCTGAAAAAAACATCAGCATTAAAAGAAAGATTTTCTAAAATTTGACTTAATTGATCCATAAATAACTCTTTTAGACGATTGGTTTCAAGTTAGAGACTCATAGCGGCATTCGCTCACAAGCAGCTTGTTAAAGTAACCACATGACGAAGCGCTGTGAATATTACACCACTTATGTCT
>OJGO01000239.1_pt1 | contig 23951 bp, 17 predicted proteins | sample 1594871 | NCBI WGS metagenome assembly OJGO01 (sample SAMN05416798, study PRJEB24817) | seawater metagenome | isolation source: Sea water | place: Canada:Atlantic | collected 2013-07 | reverse complement strand
TAAGTGCGATCAGTGAGTTAACCTTTTTGTAAAACTCATTAAAGGTCTCTTTTTTCTCAAATTGAACGTCAAATTTCCCATGAAATAATAAGGTTACGGTTAGATCTTTATAAGCTAACCAACAAGTATAACCATCAAAATCATGCTGAGCTCGAATACCTAGAAACTCGTATTCACTCCCTAACTTAGTGCCTTTGCTTGATACTAAATTAAAAATGAATAAAAAGTCTCTATATTTTAAGATGTTATTACTCATAGAGATGAAACGCTATCAGTTGATGGAAACAACAAGTTCAACATTTAATTACTCCTACGGTTAAGCTCATAATAGCATTACGTATGATCAACAAAATAAGTTCATCTTTTGCTACGCTATCGTAAAAACATATCGACGCTCAACAATACTTAGAAGTAATACTTAAAAGTAATACTTAAAAGTAATATTTATATACAATAGCTGGGTGTAGTTAAAATGACTTGAGCTATAAGACCATAACAATCTTTATAAATTTTCAAGGGTGAACAATGCTTTCAGATTTTATTAAACAACATAAGTTACCTGAAGAATTTAGGTTAACAGTGAAAGAGCATTACAAACCACTTGCGGATCGAATCGTTGAGCTATTCAAAAAAACAAATAATGCATATTTTGTCGGTATCAATGGCTGCCAAGGTAGCGGTAAGTCAACACTGACCGAATTCATGGCTGAATATTTAATAGCACAATATCAGCTTAATGTTATCGTCATGTCTTTAGATGATTTTTACTTACCAAGTAAAAAACGTAATCAATTAGCTCGAGACATTCATCCCCTTTTAGCGACTAGAGGTGTTCCAGGTACGCATGATATAACAGCACTTAATCATGTGTTAAGCCAATTATCAGAGCACAGGGCAGGATTCTCAATTCCAAGGTTCAACAAAGCTATCGATGAGCCATTTCCACAAAACCAATGGACTTCAGTTGAAAAACCAGTAGATATTATTTTATTAGAAGGTTGGTGCTGGGGTGTAACAGCTCAAACCGACGAGCAATTACAAACACCAATTAATGAACTCGAATTGCAACACGATGCAGATGGAGAATGGCGCAGTTACGTTAATCAACAACTTAAAACGGCTTATGAACCACTGTACAAAAAAATGAATTTTTGGTTAGCACTACAAGCGCCGTCTTTCGATTGTGTTTATCAATGGCGATTAGAGCAAGAACAAAAATTACAGGCCAGCAACATTGGCTTGCCTCATACAAAAATCATGTCGCCTTCTGAGGTATTAAATTTCACTCAGTATTTCCAAAGACTTACCGAACAAGGAAATAAAACCCTTTCACATTCTGCAGATGCTGTTTTTCATTTAGATAATACTCGCCATATTATAGATATTCCTTAAAGGGTTACTCAAAAAAACGTCTCAGGTCATTTTCTCTAGTTTTGTTAATTTTATTGAACATAGCACTGACTGGGCTAGAAAAAACTAAAGTTTAATTTCGACTGAAACCGAACCTTTTCATCGGGGTGAAAATTCAGCAGGTAGATGGAATCTAACTGGCTGGTTTTGTACTCTTTAAATCACACAATGAACAGTTCATAAGTACTTTATTTAAATTATAATTCCAATCCAAAGTAGCCGGCAATCAATACACTGTAAACGTTACATTTTTCCTAAATCGAATGACATTGCTTATCTAATGGGTGTCACAAGCTGATTAATTGATCTGAGAATAAATACTCAAAAAAGTTTTTAGTGGATATATCAATGTGAGCATAAGCAAAAACAGTGTCAGAAAATTTTACACTTTTTACTTTTAATTAATTTTAAATCAGTTTTTTTTTTCTCTGTTATTGATTTTACAGGGTTAAATATTATTGGTTTAGTTTATGCATTTTATATCTCTGTAAGTTTCTAGTCGCCTTCTAATTAGTCTATTTCGTCTAGTTAGCAAGTAGAAATTCAAACATAATTCAAACAGAATTTAAAACAGAATTTAAAGTAGACAAGGAAATAATGATGAAAAACTTTAATAAAAAAGCACTGGCATTAGCCACGGTGGCAATCTTAGCAACCGGTCTTAGTAGTCAAGCGCATGCTGGGGCCAAGACTTATTCACACCTGTTGATTGACAACTTTCAAATCTATAACGGTAATAATGTTCAATATGATGCAGGGGACTTTGACGACTTACAAATCGGTAATTTCTCTACCACTTTTGCAGCTACCAATAATCATGGATTTGCAAGTAATGATAGCCAAGTAGGTGGCAATTTAGACACAACCGCAGGCGGTGGTAACCTTGATGATAACGCTTCGTGTGTTGGTTTGGGCTGTAGTTATGAAGATTCATATATGATGCAAGTCGCGCCGGCAAACAATTCTTTTATGCGTGGCGATACCGAGTTATTGGGTGCGCTGATCACAGGTCTTGGTCCTGGTTCTTCTGTTACTGCCAATGCACTCACTGAAGGACAAACGGAGGTGACCGATGCTGGCTCCGGTAATGCCGATGTAGGAACAGGTACTCAATTCTCATTTACTGGCATTGATGATACTATCAGATTTGAATTTGATGCCCAAGCGATGCTTTTGGCCTTGTTACACCAAGATGATGTAGGTGCCTTTGCCGCGCTGGGTTTTAGTATCAACATATTCGATAACACCAATGGGGTGGATTTTTTCTCGTTTGCTCCTGGTGAGTTAAACGAAGCTAGAACGCAGTTAGATGCGGGAAGTACAAGTTATGATTCTGGCTTTCTGCATTTTTCAACAACAACAGGTCAACTGTTAGCAGCAAATACCTATACCCTAAGTATTAATCAAACAACACGAGGTAGATTTGACGCAATTAAACCAATACCTGAGCCAGCAACGCTAGCGATATTTGGTTTAGCTTTAATGGGTTTGGCTTCTACACGCCGTAGTAAAACCTAGTTGTGCCGCTTAATAATGCATAACCTTAGCAAAAATTGAGCATTACCCTATTGAGCTTAAAGCTGCAGTTTACCAGCTTTAAGCTCATTTTAAATAGGCTCAATCGGTACATGGAAAATCACCTCAAAATAAGAAGTTTAAAATACCGCCGTACTCACCCGAAATAGCCAACACAGTTATCCATACTTTCTTATACCTTTGAACAACCTGAGTAAAAGAGTTACTCGCTTTACTGCTTTACTTACCATCCAATACATTCTAAGAAATTTGTCAGGCCACTTATTAACCTTCAATACTTTAGCTCTCTAAAATACCTACTTTAAATGGTCGATACTGTTTAAGCTAATCAAGTTTCAAATGACCAAAGTCTTCAAAACCTTTCCAGCCTTCGTCTACTGAGATTACTGTACTTATGGCAAGTAGATGGATAGCAAGTAAGTTATGATTTTTGTGGCGCGCAATGCGAGGAACGGTTATTGAGTCGAAATGTCTCAGAAACCAGCTATCCATGTATAAAATGTCAGTTGTTATATACCTGAGGGCGCAATGAAGATTTGAAAAGATGTAACTGTAATGCTGTACTTTAACCTCCAGCAGCAGTGTAACTTAGTGTGCTGGAGATAAAAGTGAGTTACTTGTCATAATGGAAGAGAGAAAAAGGTTATTAACTACTGCTCCGCTCTCAGCTGATTGAGCAATTTCTTAGCCTCTATGCTAGAAGAAAAGCTGTCTTGCTGAGCAAGCAAATGTTCTAACATTTTTTCTGCTTGTAATTTCTCTCCAACTTTCGCATGGGACTGGGCAAGATGAAACTGTATATCCAATACGTTTGGCTGCAGTGATACCGCATCAGAAAAAGCCTTCTTAGCTGCACTATAATCTCCTTTACTATAATGTGCTAGACCTAAGGTGTCTAAGAAATCGGACGTGTTAGGTGACAATTGATTAGCCTGAATGGCATGCTTTAATGCGGTATCTACATTGTTATTCTGCTTGAGTAGTAGCCAAGCTAAGTTATTGTGGGCAAGACTATTATTAGGAGTTAGCACAACCAGTTGACTATAAAGCTTACCAGCTTCTTTGTCTTGATTATCATTCAAATAATAATCCGCAAGGACATTCATGGTCATAATGTCCTTAGGGTGTTTATCTAACCAAGTTACTAAGGTATCTATTGCCTTTTGTCGCTCAGATTGCTGCCATAACGCTGACGAAAGGTGAATGGTATTGTAGTTGGTCTCTTGTTTAGCGAGTATTTCTTGATACAAGTTCACGGCATCAGCAGGACGTTGTTCACTCAACGCTATTTGCGCCTGTAATTTGGTGATAGAAAGGCTGTGAGGCTTTGATTTATCCAATGATTTAACTATCGTTTTTGCACCTTCGACATCTCCCTCTTTTAAGGCTATTCGAGCTTTAATCACCAAGCTCCCTAAGTGTTTAGGTTTGAGCTTTAACGCACGGGTTACTGATTCCCGCGCCATCTCAAGTTGTCCTATTTTTTCGTAAACCTCTGCCAAACGATAATATGGAAAAAACATCTCAGGTGCAATTTCTTGAAGTTTTTGATAACTTACCATCGATGCTTTTTGCAGTCCGATATGCCTTTGAGCGTCACCGAATAGTGCTAACAAACTAGGATGTTCAGGGTGCACCTTTAATGCTTTTTTACTGACCATCAGAGATTGGCTAGCTTCATTATTGCTTAAATAATATTGTGCCAACAGTAACCTAGGTTTCAGTTTCTCAGGGCTAATTTCAATGGCCTGCTCAAGCCAATTAATGCTTTGCTCATTTTTACCTGCCTGTTGGTCAATAACATATAATTCTATCAACGAAGTAACGTCATCGGGGTACTGTTTAATCGCAGATATATATAATCTACGTGCTCGTTTCACATCCTTGCTTTGTTGCATTACCAGTGCAGCTAATAGATGGGTGGTGTTAGGGTGACCAGGACGGATTGACAGTGCTCGCATAAATGCACTTTCTGCATTGTTCAATTGCTGTTTCATTATATAAGTTAGTCCTTCAAGCATTGGACCATAGGGACTTTGGACATGATCAAGACTTATTTGCTGTGCAACTTTCAGAGCTTGCTCAGGCTGCCTGTCTTTGAAATAGCTTAAGGTAAGGGCTATTTTTGCCTGCAGTGATTGCGGGGCTGTTTCTACAGCCTGACCCAGTACGGCTATCGCCGACTTAACATCGCCTTGTTGTAATGCGGCACTTGCCAGCGCTAGTTTACTTTGTAACTTATCCGCGTTTAATGCATCAGCCCTAACGAAAAATTGCTTGCCCAGTTCAATCTTACCAGTTCTGATGGAAGCCAAACCTACAGCTATGATTAATTCGCTATCATTTGCAGTAAAGGTACTATCCTCTATTTGAGCCAAGGTTGTGGTTGCTTGTTCGTTTAAACCTAATTTCAATTCCAGAGCGGCTCTTAGTTTTAGAGAAGCAGCATGTTCTGGTGCTATCACAAGGAGTTTTCGAACTTGGTTATATGCAGATTCATAACTATTGATCGAATAGTTTGATGCCGATGCTATATATAAACTTTCAGGGTGATTTGAAGAACTACTGAGGGTTTTTTCAGCAAGTTGTGCGGCATTTTTATAATTTTTTTGTGTGAATTCAACTGAAGCCAATAAATAATTTAGGTGGGCATCATCAGGGGAGGCTGTTAAAAAATTGAGTAGTTGTTCTTTGGCGGTATCTAACTTATTTGCTTCTATTAACGCTTGCGCAAGTTTTATTTTTGCCAAGTTATCGACACGAACTATCTCGTTAGCTTTTTCGAACAACTTAATAGCCTCATCGAAATATTTATTTCTTAAAGCAATGTCACCTTTAAGTAAAATACCCGTAAAGTGGTTTGGATTATGATCTAGTAGTTGTTCAAGATACCCATCCGCTTTGGAGTATAATAATTGCTGACTTTTTAAAAGCGCTAATGAAAATAAAACGTCAGGATGTTTTGCATTTATTTGAGCCGCTTTGATTAAAATTTCATCCGCTTGTTCTAAATAGCCCTGATAAATATCAACTTGTGATTGAATAGCATAAGATTCAACAATTAACTCTGGTGGCCAATCTCCCCTATTGGAAAACAGCTGGTTTATTTCTTCAAACTCGTTTAAATGAATAAATAATTTGGCTAAGCCAACTATTATTTCTGGATTTTCGGGCGAAAGCTTATAGGCAATATTTATTTCTTTTTTAGCTGAAAGTAGATTACCTATATCTAAGTAGATATTTCCTAAAGCTAATCGAGCTACACTATCTTGAGGGTTCTCACTCAATACATTTTTTAAAAGGATAATAGCATTTTGAGGCGTGCCTTGTTCTAACTGACTTTTCACTTCAACCATGTAGTTACTATAATCCTGCGCTGGATTACATGCTTGGATCGAAAAAAGGCAGAACAAAACTAATACTTTAAAAAGTCTGTTGTTAGGTTGCTTTATATCATTACTCATTAATGTTTTCAAAATACTGTCCTTATTCAAGTGGTGCTTATTAATTTTCGTAGCGTCCCGGCGAAAATATATTATCTGGATCAAGTGATTGTTTTATTTTACTTATTGCTGACTCGTAACCTTGTTCAGGTAGTGGGAGTTGCCCCATTGCATGAGTAGACAGCCTATAGGGGTAATAGCCTTTCTCAATTAACTTTTTCAGTAATTCATCATGGCAGGTAAGAGCCCTTTCTTCTTCTCCTGGCCGTTCACGATCATAGGTAATAGCGATAACACTATCGATGCAACGTTCTGTTAAAAGTGTCATGGAAATAGCAGGATCAAATCCATATTTAATCAATGTATCTTCTATAATTTTTTCGAGGATAACCGCATGTTGCCCTGTCATTGGTGCTATTGGCGCTAACCAAAGTAGACCACATTTGTCTTTGTCTGGATCTGCTTCATCTGCAGCTGGCGCGGGCGTTTTCTTACGCCAATAGGTGCTTGGTAAAAAAGTATTACTTGGTATTCCTTGTTTTAAGGCAAAGAGAGGGTCAACGATTTCTAACGCTTTTTCTAGGTCCACACCTGTGAGCCATTGATAAGGTTTTTTAATCATTTTTGCGATCTTGATTAGGCGATCATCAAGAAAGAAGAATTTTACTGATTTAATATGTTTTAAGGCATTTTTAAGCTTTTTACGTGCCAAAGCGACTTCAGCCTTTGTGCCATAAAGGGCGCCTGATGCATTCCAACCACCAATTTTAGATTTCTTGCATTGTTTTTCTAACCAATCATTAGGAAGCGGAGTTACATCATTTACTTCTTTCCAAGGGTATTGCCCAAAAGCAGATACAGCTTTATGTGCATTGACAATATGCATAGCACTTTTAAGGGTGCCATTAAGACGTAATGGTCTGAGAGAGTTAACGAGATCAGAAAGCTCATCTTTGTTTACATTACAAAAGAATACTTGTGTATATTCAGGTGCCGGCATTAACCATATAGTCATCTTACTAATAATACCAAAATTGGATTGGCTAAAAAGTCCATCAAGGTGCGCCCCTACGCCCCACTTATAAACATTTGCAGCTTCTGCATTAGAAAAACGGCCAAAACCGGTATGAAAACTTTCGCCGCTAGCAAGTATAACTTCTAGCCCACAAACATTTGAAAAATGGTCACCATAAGGTGTGTGGCCAAACCCTCGTTCTAGCGTATTACCAATAATGCTGCATTGTGAAGAAGAGCCTGTTGCATCAATCCATAAAGGTGCATTTTTAGATTGAAGAAAGTCATAGAGTTGTTTTTGGGTCACCCCAGGTTCTAGTGTTACGTAAGCTAGATCTTGGTCAAAGTCCAAAATTTTATTCATTTTACCTAAATCTACAATTGTACAGTTATTTGATGTTGGTACACTCGAACCATAGCCCCAATTTTTTCCTGTACTTATAGGATAAAGTGGCGCTTTATGTTTGGAAGCTATTTTTACAATTTGCTGTAGTTGTTCTTTGTTGTGAGGTTTGAGTATTGCCACAACTGAGTGGGGAGTATGATAAGTTGCTGTTTCGTACTCTTGTAAAATAGCTTCATCAGTTAAGACGCTTTCAGGTGGGAGAATTTCAGTCCATTGCGTAACAGCTTGTTTGATATCCATAAACACCCCTTTTCTCAAAAGTCAGTTCTATTCTAAAAATAAATCGACGGGCATAATATTTATCCAGTCTATTTATCCGTGACATCAGTATGTGGCAATAAAAAGACTTGTTTGACTAAGTCGTTGTAAATCTGTTGATAAAGTTCTTTTAATTCGGGGGTTAATTGTGAGCAAAAATTATTCCTGGACAAAAAAAACATGGCTCTCATACCGTGATAATCAATCTCATCACCTATTTGCTCGAAAGGCAGACCGAATCGTTTTAACCGCCTATTTAATTTTGGTTCCATCATGACGAAAGAGCCTACATGGTTGCATATATCAGCTAAGGCAACGGCTGCAATATATAACCCCATGGCGATATTCGGAAAATGTCTGTGTTCCTCTTCTGTATAAATAGTGCCAGAATTAACAGCATTTATAATGAATGGAGCCTTTTTTTCTCTTTTTCTTCGTCGAAAAGAAGTAAGTACCGCAAGTCTTGATATCTCTCCAAAACTTCCTCGGGTCAATTTAGTAGAGTCTAATATCTCTTTACGAGCACTGTGTAAGCAATTTTTCTCAAAAGGCAAAGCAAGATCGGGAAGTTGTACCGGAGGAATGACTAAACGAACACAACCGGCATATACGCCAGTCCGTTTATGTTCTAGCAAACAGTGATATGCATAATCGTCGCAATCGTCAGTTTCCATTTGAAGAGCATTTTCTGGTTCCCAACCTAACTCGTCACAATATACGCCATATCGAATTTTGAACGCTTCTTCACGCAGTAATTTTGTATCAGCAAATTTGATTTGAAAAAACTGATTAAAATTTTCAGCAATTGAATACTCACCCATTATTGAGTTTATCACTTGAAAAGGGGTTATAAATTACTATTATAGACGTCAATTGAACATAACAGTAATTAACTTTACTCCCCTTCCCACCTTGTAATTTAAGACTTTGTTTTATAAAAAATTTAAGCTATTGAAAATTATTTAAGCTAGCTAAAACTCCATAAGTTACAGACTGGTTAACAATGATTTAACCCGCTATTTTTTGCACTGTATTAGTAGGATGATTTTTTGCTATAAAATTGAAATCAAGACCTTACTCTCCAAGAAAACAAGCTATACCAAGACCGCCGCTAATATTAATATAATCAAAATTAACAGGAACTAAATCGAGTGATTGCTACGCAAGTTTACATAGTGAAGGAGAATTTGTTTGTCTTTGTAACTAATATTGCCTGCTATTGATTTTTATCTGAGGCTCTGTAATGTGGTCATACCAGACACATTAAAACTAAAAACATTATCTTTATGGCTAACTTTGACTTAACTGAAGCTACAATTACTTGTGCAGATCAATTCGATATCGCAGCAACGATCTACTCCCCAAAACAAGTGCTGAAAGGTGCTGTATTAATTGGTCCTGCGACCGGAATACAGAGACAGTTTTATGCTAGTTTTGCGGCTTACCTTGCAGACAAGGGGTATGGCGTATTCACCTTTGATAATAGAGGCATTGGCGGCTCTTTATTGGGCAAGATCAGTGAAAGTGATGCATCATTGCAATGTTGGGGCGAAAAAGATATGCCAGCCGTATTGGAACAAATGAAAACAACTTTCCCTGATACCAAGTATCATTTGATTGGCCATAGTGCAGGAGGTCAACTTGTTGGCTTAATGCATAATGCGAAGGATTTCACTTCCATCTTTAATTTTGCCAGTTCATCTGGCCAATTAAAAAACATGAACACTGCCTATGCGATAAAGGCACATTTTTTTATGAATTTCTTTATCCCAATGAGTAATAGCCTTTTTGGTCATACTAAATCTCAATGGCTAGGCATGGGCGAACCTTTGCCTAAAGCGGTCGCTCAGCAATGGCGAGAATGGTGCAATAGCGAAGGCTACGTAAAAGCTTCATTTGGTAAAACAGTTCATACTCATTTATATGATGATTTATCTACGCCATCTATGTGGGTTAATGCTCTAGATGACGAGATCGCAATTGATGCTAATGTTGAAGACATGCTTAATGTCTTTACAAAAATAAGTGCAGAAAAACTCACTTTATCTGCTGATGACTATGCCTTAGATGAAATAGGTCATATGAAATTCTTTAGTCGAAAATCTCAGATATTATGGATTCATGCTTTAAACTGGTTAGAAAAGCATTAAAACTACTTATGAGCCTAAGTCATTAGGTTATTGATGTTCACAGACAATCATCAAGATATTTAATTATCGGTTGAAAACTATTAATTTTAAAAAAAATATAAGTGCTATAGCCGTTAACAAGAACTAAACCTCACCCATGGTTTAGTTCTTGCTGAACAAAACAATTTCTACAGCATTTTCACTTTTTCCAACTCTAGGCCTTTGCATATAGTGTCTGATTAATTTACCGCAAATGTTCTTACTTCTTTAGCATCGCTGTCATTTTCCCATATTTCATATCTAGGGTTATCCGTATCATCTAAATACCATATGGCCATCACCAAACGAGCCTTATCGTTAGCAACTTTTAGCGTTCCAGCATAATCGCTTTCAATAGAAGTTCGTAACAAACAACTATTATAATTGACTTTAATACCACTTTTTCCTTCAGTAAATTCAGTGCACACCGACAAGTAAGCGCTCAGGTTTTTGTCATTTTTGTAACTTACGGTCAACTCATACTCTTGCTCAATAACAAATGCTCTAGCAACAACAAGTTCAGCGGTTGTTTCATAAGTAGCATTGGGATCTAGCTCAACTTCAACTTCTTCAACAGGTGCATCAACTATCGGTACAACGGGCTCAGGAGTCGATAAAACTGGCGGTGTAGAAGTCGACGAATCACTTTCGCCACCGCCACCACCACATGCTGCTATTAACAAATTCAGAATAGAGATTAAAACAATATTAGTAAGTTTCATGATCGTCTCCTTATTGCTTAAATACGTTGTTAGTATTGCTTTTTTCTACCGTAAACCAATCTACATTGAGCGCACCTGAAGAAGTTACAAAGCTATGAAAGTCTGGGTAGGCATACTTAACATCCATATACTCTACTGGGTGTTGCCACTCATACGGAATATTTATAGCCCATGGCATACCATTAGCATTAATAAAGTATTCTCCGTTATCTGCATCTGAAGCATCATCACCACGGCCTAGAAAATTCGATTGAAAGGCTTCTGTTGGTGCTTGGTTTTTAAGATGAATCTCAAACCTTCTGCCTGGCGCTTCACCAAATACGTAGTTTCTTTCTTGTCCTGCCGATGAGAAAATGAAAGGGTCGTAAGGGAAGTCAGCAACATTATCTTTGCTTACATTAGCTTCCATGGGAATTTCGAGTGAAAACGTCATTTGAACATTTGAACCACAACCCGCTTCGGTTCGATAATATTTACATGTTTCACCCGAGGTAACAAAATCCCAAAGATCATCCGCTATAATGAATATTGCTTCATCTTTGCCCTCTTCAAGCGGTAAAACACTTTGCACAACACCATTAATTTTAAAAACCAAACGACTAGTATCCACTTCGCTACGAAGTAGCCCAGGCAGTCGAAAGGCAAAACCATTATGATAAGATGCGCCAATGGCAACGATCTCACCTTCTATCTTAACGCGCATTAAAGTCCCTTCAACGTCGTAAGATGAAAGACGATAATGCACAACTAAATCATTCATATCGTAATCACCCACAAGCGGCCAATTATCTTCAAAGGCCAAGGTAGCCCAAGTATCAGAAGATGGGTAATGCATCGTAGTGACATTCTGTTCGGCAATATCAATTTGGTAATCTTCGACTTCACCATCTGATACACCACCAATAGGAGATAAAGACTCTTCAGAGCTCAATCTAAACCGCGACCAAGTTGAGCCCGTTTCACTCCAAGTTGGTACGTCGTAAGCGACAATATTACTGCCCGCACTCACTGCCTCTGAAATAATAACTTGCTCATCAACATCAAATTCTCCATCTTTGTCAGCATCAATCCAAGCATTTACAAAGCCGTCAGCTGAAGAGGTGATGTCTACAATCGCTGTTTTACCTGCCTCAACACCCGTTACAAATTGAATGCCATCATTGTCATCAATACCAGAGCCATCATCTGCATAAGCATTTGGTTCAGTTAATACGTTTTCACCCAAAAATAAGGTGCCATCACCCACATCATGGCGTGCACCATTGTTATTTATACTAGAGCCATAAGAGTCAGGGGCATCACCAAAATCAGTCGTGGGTGAGTCTTGAGAAACAATAGGGGCAAGCGCACAACGCGCGCCATCATTATTGCTAGAGGAAGGCCCGTATGCAAAAAATTCAGCTACCGGATATTCCCAATTAGTATTCACTCTAAAAATATTACCATCACTATTTCGGCTGATATATAAGTTACCCGTAACATCAAAATAAACCGCACCAAACGTACCCGATTCACCTACATTACTGAGCTTGACCGAGGTTCCCGCTTGCACATCAATTTTCCAAAGATTACCCCAGCGATCAACCGCGTAGGCTGAACCATTATCAGGATGAAATGCCAAATCATAAATAGCAAGATTGAGAGTTGTTCCGTTAACGATATTTTCCATTTGTAAATAGTCTTCACTGCTCGCATCTAATGAAACACGAAACAAACCAAAATTCTCTCCTGGGCGATATAAGTAATAAGCGTTTTCTACAACCGAAATGTCGCCAACATAAAAGCCTTTGTTAGGTAAATTAGATAACGATATTGGCTCGACCTGAAAATCAGCACCAATTCGTACAATAGTGCCGTAGTAGTAATTGTACGCGTACAGATAACGGTCATGTATGCTGAATGCCAACGCATTCATCTTTTGTTGATTCCAATCCGCGGGTGAAGTCTTTTCATAAAACCCCGTTGCTAGCTGCACACCATACAAATTTGCTAATTTATCTTGTATTAAAAAGGCTTCTGTCGGACATTCTGTAAAGGGCTGAGCGTATAAACTTGCACTACCCATACCTATGGCAAATAAAATACCTTTAACCGTTTTTTTTCTCGCTGAATTAATCATAGTGAGTTAAATCTCCACAAAAAATAATTATTACAGTGAGGTTTGCAACAACAATGCCAAAAATAATAAAGATATTTAACAACAACTTAAAAGGTACAGTTTGTTTTTTGGAATTTAAAAAGTGGAAGTATTTCGCGATCTGAAAATAATAATGCAAAATGATAAATAGTAAACGGATTATATTTTTACTATTGTATTCTGTCATGATTAACTCAGCGTAATATCAATTTTAAACATAGGCATTGGTTACTTTATTGATGGGAGAAGGTATAGAATAAAACTCGGTATTAGTTATCAACAATGCAGACACCTTTAACTAAAAAAGCGCTTAAAGGCCCTACCCCTAGATATGCCGTATTATTGATTGCTGTTCTTTCTTGGTCATTTTACTCACCACCAACTTAAACGTATTATTCATTATGGTTCAACCGCACCATGTGAAATAGCTACTTGCATGTGCTTGTATTCCATAATTTTTAACATTAAGCATCAATACCCCCTATTCTAAATTTTTTCAACATTGACTGATTTATCTTATGTGAATTTTTCTGCTCCCTATACTAAGATTGATAGCTAAAAAGGCCACATCAGCAGCCTTTTATCATAAACCTTTTCCTTCAAGTACCTTATTGAGTGACCTTAATACGTTCAATTAAATTTTCAAAAGTAGAGGTTTCTTTAATCGCAAAATCTAATTGCACTAGGTTATTTTTTTTGGTGTGACCTATTGCTGTGTACTGCCATTGTTTCAATGCGGTTACGGCGACTTTATCAAAGACATATGCGGGTTTTGCGTTAACCACCTCCACATTTTCAACAATACCACTTGCAGTCACATCAAATTTCAAGACAACAGAGCCTTCAATTTGGTTTTGTGCTGCTTTTAATGGGTACTTAGGTTCCACACGCATAATAGGCTGAAGTTTAACGGATTCTGCCATTGCATCTCCAGTAATGCTATGTTGATTTCCTGCGTAACTTAGCCCTGAGAGCAGCGTCACTGTTGTAAGTATTACCGCTCCTGATATTGATTTAGAAACTTTAGTTTTTCTTTTTAAATTATTAATACGCTCTAACATAATTTTTTTATCTCCATATTTTGTAAAGGGTATTTGCGAAACTGCTAACGAAGGGCTCGACTGTGCCGCCACTAACAGCGCTTTACCATAGTTTATCCTGCTCTCTTTTGGTTTACGCGCCAAAACAAGTTGATCACAGGAAAGCTCTTGATCTTGGCGAAACCTAAAGTATGCTAGCCAAGCAAGGGGGTGAAACCAAAATAGCAGTAAGCAAGTTATTGCAAATAGGTTCCAATACATGTCATTCCGATCAAAATGACAAATTTCATGTTCCAAAATCAGTTTTTGTTGCTCAACACTGTAAAGCTCAAAAAAGTTTTCTGGAATAATAAGTTTTTGCTGAACGATGCCTACCAGCATAGGGCTATATGTACTTGAATTTTTATATAGTAATAATTTTTTTGGTAACGTTAGTGGCACCATCGATTCATCAATGCCAGTAAACTGCGCCTGTTTATTAGATATAAAATAAATGAGTAAGCAATAGGTTACCATTGAAAAAATAACGCTTAACCACAGATAAAAAATCCAAGGCGCAGAGATATTTTGTTGAAGTTGAATTGTCGGATTAACCAAATAGTGTTTTATTTCAATAATGTCAGATATATTATTTTGCTGCCACGGGAGGGGTAAAGTATATATAACTAACCCCAATGGCACCATTATCCATAATAAGTATGTATTACTAGCACCTACTAAGTTTAACAACCATTTATTTCCAACGAGTAATATAGTCAGTAAAAGTGTTAGAGGAATTTGTAATGTAATGAGGTTTTCAATCATTATCTTGCTCCCATTTTGAAATGAGAAGTTTCAACTCATCTATATCCTCTTTCTTCAAATTATTCGTTTTCGCGAAACCAGCAACTAACGGTGAAACTCTTCCCCGGAATAAGCGTTCAATAAAACTCTTACTTTGCATTTCAGTATAAGCATCTCGCTCAAGTAAAGGATAATACAGATAGTGGCGTTCTTGTTTTTCAAAACCTATGGCCTCTTTTTTTACAAGACGATTTATCAAAGTTCTTACTGTCTTATCGTGCCATGGTTTATTTTTATTAAGCTGTTCAACAATGCTATTTGCTGTAGCAGGGTGTTTAATCCATAAAGCTTCTAAAATTTCAAATTCTGTATTGGTGATATCAGTCATATTTACATTATTACAAGTGTAATCGATGATTAAGGATTACACTTGTAATAATAACTGTCAAGTCTATTTTTAGGACGTTGAAGAAACTGGAAATACGCTGCTAAATGTTCCCATCATTTCTATTGAGTTATGTGCGACTAGGACTTAAAAGCTATAGGTGAACTAAAAAAGAGGCCTGATCTTTTTTGGGCATTTTACTCACCACCAATTTAAATGAGTTATCGATCATGCGCTCAATTTCACCCTTGGGGATTGAGCCATCTAGAATAACTGTATTCCACAAGCGCTTATTCATATGATAACCAGGGATAATCGATGGGAATATATCACGTAACATAACGGCTTCATCAGGATCACACTTCAAATTCATCCACCAGTCCCCTTTTTTGGAAGCGTCACTTTTACCGTCACCCTTGCCCATTTTTCCGATGGCTAATGTCGCAAACATTTTGTTTTTCACTTTGAATACTTTAATCTCTTCGCCAAATGGAAAGTCTAGCGTGGCTTCTGGTTTGTTAAGTAAATACTGTTCAGCTTGAGATTGGCTTGGGCTATCAGTCATAGCTTGGTTCCTTTGCGAAAAAAATCCTGACTAATAATCTATCGCAATTCAATAATAGATGAAATACAAATCCCAGTATCAAGTTCTTCTATAGTATAAATTCAATTTAAAATCGCAGGTGAACTTATGTGTAGTACACCAAAACCAAAGCAAAAAATTAAAGGAAAAACCTCAAGCAATGTGGTCAGTATTTTATCTCAGATGAATGCTGAGCAAAGAAAACTGTTTACTGAACGTGCCAATGAGGCAAGTGAACGACGAGAGGTAAAAAAGCAAAAAACTATATTGGCGCAGATCCAAGTTGATCAGAATAAAGATAATGTTTCACTACAGAAAAATACCATGACGAGCAAACCATGGCATTATTGGTTGATAAGCGCTAGTTTTAGTGAAATATTTCACACACTACTCCATAAAAAACATGCAATGAAGTAACGGTAAAATACTGATGTTCACTAATTTTAAATAGTTAATAACCATTGTATTAAAAGCTCTTCAGCGATTAAACCACTTTTCCCATGAAACTTTCCCTGTTCATCAATAAAGTAGCTGCGCGGCAATTCACCAAACCATTGAGGGTCAACTTGGTATCTTTGTTGAGCCTCCTGCCCTTGTGTGAAGTGAAAGTTTTTCAAATTTACTAGATTAAAGTGTTTGATAATGTCGTCTCTTTCCTGCTCACTACTCTCTTCAGTGTCTGTATTTATTATCACTACCGCTAAATTTTTCTGTTTTTGTTGTAACTTTTGCACTAGTGCGAGTTCTTTCATGCAAGGAGGACAGTCAACAGACCAAAGTAACGCTAACCACTTTTGACCTATTTTAGCTTGTTTCACTTGTTCAAAACGAGCTTTACTGAACTCAGCAGAGCTTATACCTACAGGCTCTGCTTGAGCTAAACCACTCATGAATAACATGCCCATCAGCAGTACACTAGTAAGGAGCTGTATTTTTACCCACATTAGCTTTTTCATAATTGACTCAACCAATGACCTTGTTGAAAGCGATGCCAAGACACAAAACTATTATTTTTTCCTTGAACTATAAAGGGTCTATCAGAACCCTTAGTCGATGTTGCTAATACCTTAGCAGAGCCAAACGTCACACCTTTATCAGTTGATTGTTGATGCCATAGCTGGTGTTCTGTTCCTGTGAATTGGGTCCAAACAATGTCAATCACACCCTTTTTTTCACTCATATGAGGATGAGCTGCTTGTGCTGCTTGCTCTCCTACCGCTAAAGGTAACGATAGTGACTTACCTGCATCGTTAGAATAGCTATAAAAAATACCTTTGCCTTTATCGCCTTGGTTGTACCACACCATGTGATAGCGATTATCTTTAGCTATAGATAAAGCACCACCTTGATGTGGGCAACCGTTTATTTTCCAGTGGTCATGGCTTACTTGATAGGGAGTGCTCTGCTCACCTAGCGTTGTAATGGCGAATTCTCTGATATTATCTCCATAAATGTGACGCCATAATATAGCCAGCTTACCTTGTTGATTATAATCCACCGCTAACCGGCAACAAACACACGTACCATTCACAACTTCTTGATTAACAAACTGGGTTGTTGTTTTAGTCATGTTGCCACTGGCAAGGAAAATAGCCGAGCCATTGCCTGCATCTTTCCGCTGCTTTAATCGTCCATCTAACCAAACAATGCTAACGTCGTTTTCGTCGTTAACGACCATTTCATTAAAGCTATGTCCCGCGAGTAAACCATCATCATTTACGGTAATGGGTGTTGAAAAAGTTTTACCGTAATCACTAGAATAACTATAACGAATATCCGCGGTGTATTTTTTCTCCCGCGGGGTAGCCCACGACAAATAAACACCTTGCTTTGAATCAAACGCTATTTTTGGCCTATTTTCATTTCGTGCTGATATCTTTTCTTTTGGCATAGCAACAACTTTAGCTACAGCAAAATTTTTGCCATTATCAGGTGAAATTTGAAAATAAACGCTATCTTGCTGACTCCAAACCCGCCAAAGGTCACCGTTAGGTGCAAAAGCACTTGTTACCGTTTTTCCACATGTCACTGCAATTTTTTGACAACTTGTCTTCGTTTGCTTTGCTGATTTTTGACCTTGATGCTGACTATGATCCATAGGCTCAGCCAACACTTGCTGACTAATGCCCATGCTTAAGATAAAGTTCACCAACATTAATAGCTTTAATCGGTTTTTAATATTATTCATAGGAATTCTTATATTAGTTATTATTACCATTGATAACTCATCCCCATATAAGCAGTTCTTGGCGCACCCGGTGACCAATAATTTTTGCCATAACGATATTCACCACCTTGGGCATAAACCTTATCGGTTAAATTAAGAATTCTTGCATTAAAAGAGAGTTGGTTATTTAGTTGATAACGCGCTTTTAAGTTAACCACACTATAACCATCATATATTCTGTCTAGACCTGTTTCAGGATCTGTGCTGTTGGCATCATCCATCCAGTATTCACCAACCGATTGCAGCTCTACTTGGCTTGAGAAGCCTTCAAGGTAACTTGGTAAATAACGTAAGCGAACATTAGCAATGTAATCTGGTGCCATACGCATTTTATTACCTGAGTAGTCTTCATGTTCATCAAATTCATGTTTACTCTTACTGTAAGCAACACTCAAATTTAACTCGTCATTGATTACCCATAAAGTAGATAACTCAATACCTTTATGAAGTACTCGGGTAGCGTTAGTTAAATAACGCTGACCTTGATCGTTATAGGCATGTACTATGCCGTCATCAACATCCATAAAATATAGAGCTGCATCGAATGTTATGTTATCAAAATTACCTTTATAGCCTATCTCATAGGTGTCAGAAGTTTCAGGATCAACAGGTGCAGCAACTTCACTATCCTTAGTGGTTAAATGATAAAGGCTACCCGCTGTTGGTAATCTAAAGCTGTTGGCATACCTAAAATAGGTACTCGTATTCTCAGATAAATGATAATTCAAACTTGCTTTAGGGCTGAGATGTGAAAAGTCATCGTCTCGGTCTTCTAAGCTTATTTTTCCATGTCCTATATCGCCATAAACGCCAAGGTGATTGGTAAATTCATATTTCGCATAGTCATAACGAACCCCAAGGGTTAAATCGAGATTTTTTGTCAAGGTGCGCTTGTGTTGCAGATAAGGTGAAATGCTGGTGTAACTTGTCGTGTCATCGTAGAATTTCTCCCCTTTGACAAAGGTATCAGCGCCCCAACCTGTCGTGGTGAAATCTAATGGCTGATAAGAGAGTTGGTCACCTTCAGTGTATTCAAAATCAACACCTATTGTTGTTTCATTGTCAGCCGCGTGAACAAAATTCGCCAGCGCTAATAAACCTACCGTATTCACTGTCGATTGCACTCTAGGCATGTTCTTATTCCATGTCGCCGTATAATCATTAGTGCGGTGACGTAGGTAAGGGATTACAGAATAATAACTGTCCTCATTCATTTGATCCCACTGCGTAGTTAAACGCATATATTGCGTTTTACGCAAAGGATCACTCGCGAGGACTTCATCAGATAAACCTGAGTTAGTACGATCGTTTTCAATCTGGTCGTCATTCAAGCTCGCTGCCATTTCTTGTTCAAGATCAGAGGCAGTAAAAGAGGTGATTAACCGCTCATTGGCTGATAATTCATATTCATGGCGCAAGTTGATCTCTGTACGCTGTGAGGCCGTATGATCTCGCCAGCCTTCATTGGTTACATAAGAAGCCGATGCTCGAATACCTTGTGTATTTGAAAGTTTATTACTGTGACTAACTTGAACTTTACCGTATTGCTCTTGACCTAACACTACATCCATCGAGGTTTCAGTTTGCTCTGCGACCGGTTTGGTTAAAATATTTACCGTGGCGGCCACAGCACCCGAGCCATATAAAGCGGTCCCTGCCCCTTTAAGTACTTCCATTCGGCCAACATTAGAATTGAAACTAGACCACCACAAGGCATTATGATTGAAAAATGCAGCTGACTGTAAAGGTACATTATCTTGCAGAAATAAATAGTAACCACTAGTATTCATCGGCATTCTGATTGATGTTTTGTGACCTTGACCACCTGATAACTGATCAATTAACACCCCTGAAACACTGTTTAATGATTCAGCAACATGCTGGCCATTATCCATTTGCAGTTCTTCTTCGCTTATGCCATGTACGGACATAGCTAAGTCTGTATCAAGAGCTTCTTTACGGGTTGCCGTAACGGTTATTCGTTCAAGATCGCTTTTTGCAGAACCATCGGGTAATAATTCAGCTGATGATGCATAACAAGTATTGGCAATAAGTAAAGCCAACAAGGATGGAGTAAAAATGTAAGACTGCATAATTATAATGTTAATTAGTGTGAAAAATTTGCATTATTTTAGCAGTTTAAAAGTACCTTAAGGTGCGTCATATTGTCGCGAAAAGCAATTTAACAACCATAAAATATCATTATTAATCAATAAATTAAAACAAAATCATTATATAAAAACAAAAAGCCTTTACGTTAAAAAGTAAAGGCTTTTGTATTTAATATTGGTCAAGTTTTATGAGGTAATGATCTACATAATCTGCTCAATAATGTGTCATTAAAAAGAGTATGTCGCTTCTACCCAGGCGCTCAATCCTTCACTTGGCAATCTATCCATTACTGGTGTAGCAACTTCTTTAACACGATTATAGCCACCTAAGTGATTTTGATATTCTCTATCGAGCAGGTTATCAACACCACCACGTAGGGTAAAGTCAGCGGTAACAAAATACTCAACATCAATGTTTACTAAACCATAACCAGAGGTTGCCTGCTCGGTATTCGTTGCAGAAACATCATCTTGTGCCGCAACAGCAACTAATGTTAAGTTGCTGATGACATTTTCATCATGGTAACTAACACTTACTTGGCCATTAAGTGGTGCAATGCGGTATAAGTTATCATCAATATCACGACGTTCACCTCTAACATAACTGGCGATTCCCGATAACTGGAAGTTGTCTGTGAGGTTGTAATACCAATTAACATCCGCGCCATATAATTTAGCATCAACATTACTAAATTTAAGTGGGTTGTCATCATTTGCCATCATCGACGCCATCATTTTCGCTGACGCATCATTCATATCCAATGGCGTACCTTGAATGTAGTTATCAATATTTTGATAAAATACATGTGGCGCAATCATGAAGTCACTTGATTGCCAGGTTAAACCAAGATCAGCTTGATACGCTGTTTCTGACTCAAGATCAATATCACCAATATAAGTATGACCATCTGCTAAGCCACCAGTAGACTCCATAGGTGTCCACAAGTAACGCTCTTGGTATGATGGTGCGCGATTTTTCATACCCACACCAACATAAAGTGATAGTGTCTCACTTAGTTGTGTTTGAGTACTTAAGGCAACATCTACATTAGTGTCTGAAACTTTGCGGTCTGCATTATTAAAGTCACCTTCAAGATCACTTAACAAACTTCCCATGCTTGGCATCATGACTGAGCCCATGCCACCCATGCCTGAGTCCATGTCACCCATACCTGAGTTCATATCATCCATTGGCATATTCATCGCCATATTGCCGCTTACTTCATCAGCATTTGATATGGCATGTTTTACCCTAACGCCTAACTGAACGGTAGTTTGTCCATACTGATTTTGCCATTCAGTAAAAAAGCCAAAACGATCATCTTGCACATTGTTAAAATTGACCACTTCAAACATCGCATTCGTTGGGTTGGTAATAACCGAGTCGTGTGTTGCAAGATAGCCATCTATACCAAAACTTAATTCGCCAAAGCTGAATTCACGATTTAGAACAAACTTAAAATCTGTCGTATCAGCAAGGGCTGTATTACGGCGTTTTTTCATTGGATCATGGGCACGCATTAAAAAGTTAGTCATACCATGATCAGCATCTAAATAACCTACTGACCATTCACCTTGCCATTGACCTAATTGAAAATCACCATCGACATTAATTCGGCTACTTTCAATATATTCAATATCCATTGGTAGTGCTGGTGTGCCTGAATCAGTCGTTTTCGTATAGTGATAACTCAAACCGACAGAATTATTATCCGTCGCGTGTCTTACATCAAAACCTGCCTGAGTTTTATCAAAATCAGTGGGTTCAATAATTGTTCCATCACCACTTTCCATACTATCGCCAGCCTGAGTATTACCATAAAGTAATACCGCAACATCACCCGTAGCGATATTGGTTACCCCTGAAAGTGTACTCGCACTGTTATTACTACGATAGCCAGCTTGCAAATCACCTGATACGTGAACATTTTCCGAGTTCATTACTTCTGCTTTGCGCATTGAAATATCGATTGCACCGCCTATCGTACTCATACCTGCAGAGACTGGCGCAATGCCGCGGAACACTGTCATAGAATCAACAATAAGTGGGGTTGAATAACTTAAAGGTGTATCCATGGCGTTAGGGCCAGCACCAATAATAGGATGCCCATCAAGTGAAGTAGCAACTCTGTCTCCGAACAAACCACGGTACTGCGCTATGCCTGTAATTGGGCCATTACTGTTAATATTTGCGCCGGGGACAGAAGCTAGCCAATTGGCTAAATCAGCTTCAGTCGTTTTACCTTGCGCATAACTTTGATTGTCTTCGAGAGAATTATGACGTTGATTTGAGATGGTGATAACTTCAATATCTTTAATCGTGCCTTGAGCATTATTGGCTAAAGCAGGAAGCGCCATAGCACTGCTACCTAAGATAACGAGGTTAACAGCGAGAGCAAGAGGTTTTAGAGTAAAATTCATGTGATTTTCACTTACAGTAATATGAAATAAATTCAGTAATAGACCCGTTGCTAATCAAGATGCTAACGGGTATAAAATTGGTATAACGCTATTTTGTAAGTGATTACATTTGGAAACAAATGGAATTGGGCAATGTGCGACAAAGTGTCGCACCTTAAAACTCGCTTAGTTGCGCTAGGTCAAAAAAGCAGAAATTGACAGCTAAAGAATATTAAATAACACCGGCTTTTTTCAAATGATTTCTAGCAATTTCAACGCGAGCGGCTTTCATTTCAGCATAACTACCGCGGGTAAAATTAAAGGCAAAATAGTGCACACCCTTATCATTTTCAACAAAACCAACATACCAACCTAACATGGCCTTACTGCTTTTATCATTACTGTTCGCTTTGCCTGCTCCTGTTTTTGCATAGAGTAAATAGTCAGCATTTTTTTCAACTAGCATAACTTCTTTTAGGGTATCAATGCTGTGCTGACTAATACCTAATTGTCCTCGATGCATTTTTTGTAAAAAACGTACTTGCTCTAATGCCGAAATTTTCATACTGCCATTTAGCCAAAAATCATCTAATCCCGAGGAAATGTCCTGATTCCCGTAATTGAATTTTGAGACATAAGACTGCATTTTATCTTGACCAAGATCCGACGCTATTTGTCGAAAAATAGGCACCATAGAAAACTTAAATGCTGTAGTAAGGTCATACTCTGGAAGTTTCCAAACCGATGGCCACCACGCTTTTACCGGATACTTTTCTTTATCAAACGTTAACACTTGTTGTGCGTTAGCTATTAGCTTGCTATCCAATGCAATAAGACTATTGGCAATTTTAAAGGTTGAAAAAGGAGACAAGCGTTGTTTTGCTCTCTCGTCATTTACTAGTGATAGCATCTCATTTTCTTCTGTGTATGAAGAGCCTTGAGTCACTTTGGCGCCATGGTGAGTATTTACATTGTCACTCGTTGTCTCACTGACTATTTGTGTCATCGCTTCACTTTTCTTTTCGCTAAGTAAAACAAAAGTACAATCATTATTGCTAGCAAGACAAAGTTCATTGCTGGCAACTGCTTGGTGGGTAAAACTGCTCAGTGCTAACACACTAACAATACTGATAACTTTTTTCACACAAACCTCTTTAATAGGAAAACTGAATAGGGAATTATAGCCAATCCATTGAACTTGTATTTTGAAGCATAACGGACATACATAAAAGAAAAATAATACGCGGCTTCAATATGGTCAACAATGACATAAATCAAAGAAGCGCTTGAGCAATATCATTTTATTGTTGCGCCAAAGAAATAGGGAA
>OJGO01000236.1_pt1 | contig 24176 bp, 19 predicted proteins | sample 1594871 | NCBI WGS metagenome assembly OJGO01 (sample SAMN05416798, study PRJEB24817) | seawater metagenome | isolation source: Sea water | place: Canada:Atlantic | collected 2013-07 | reverse complement strand
GAGGTGATATGGGACAACTTGAAGATATGTATATTTTTCTGCGTGTTGTTGAAACTGGTAGTATTACCAAAGCTGCAGAACAGATGAATATTGCCAAGTCGGCAGTAAGTAAGCGCTTAGCTTTGTTAGAGCAAAAGCTGGGTATTAAGTTAATAAACCGTACCACTCGAAAGTCGAGTATTACCGAGGCAGGTCAGCGCTATTATCAACGCAGTAAATTAATTATTGATGAAGTAGATGAGTTAAATAGCCAAACGTCTAGCAGCAAAAGAGCATTAGAGGGCACACTTAATATCGCGGTGCCCTTGTCGTTTGGGCTTACTCATTTGGCACCTGCACTTGATTTGTTTTTGCAGCAGCATAGTGATTTAAAGTTAACTATTAACTTTTCCGATCAAAAAATAGATATTGTTGAGCAGGGCGTTGATTTAGCTTTTCGCATCGGCCAGCTAGATAATTCTAGCTTGCAAGCTAGAAAAATAGCACCGATAAAACATGTGTTATGTGCGAGTCCAGACTATTTAGCATTACATGGAGAGCCAAAAACGCCAAATGATTTAAAAGACCATAAAGTGATTAAATATGGCAATTTAGATCAAGGCGGTCTGAAATTATTAAACAAAGAGCACGAAGAGCATATTGTGCATGTTGAGCCACATATCATTGCCAATAATGGCGATTTTCTTAAAGCATTGGCGGAATCAAATCACGGTATCACCTATTTACCGAGTTTTATTGTATGGCAGTCTTTAGCCACTAAAAAACTTGTTCCTGTATTAGCAGAATATAAAATAGAAAGTATGTATGCCTACGCTGTTTATCCGCCTAATAGACATTTACCACTTAAAGTACGTAGCTTGATTGATTTTTTAGTAGAGCGATTCGGTAATGATCCTTATTGGGATCAGTATTAATTTATCTACGATGATTTTTTTGAATTAAAATGAAGGCATTGCCCTGGCTATGACTTCATTCTCTATTGTTCACCGCTCCTCAAATAGCCTTTCTTATTCAGCGCAAACTTTTCCCTAAAAGTTAAAACACCACCTTTTCAATAGTCTTCTCAACATCACTCTTAATAACCTCCTTAGTCACCACATTTCTAGGGCACTCTGTCGGCTAATAAGTCTCAGTATTATTTATTTTATTGTTCTCTAAATGGGGATAATGTTTTCTTATTTGTCATGTTTATCCATATTTAGATTACTTATAAGATAACCACATCAAGCAAGTAAATGACTTGCTCACTAAAAATATCACGTTATTTAACGTAATCAAATTTGGAGATTTACTATGAATACTTTACAAAATTTTGCTACCCCAACCGGTCGTTTTTTATTGGCTATTATGTTCTTTACCTCGGGGCTCACTAAAATATCCCAATATGCGGGAACACAAGGTTACATGGAAGCTATGGGGGTTCCCGGATTCTTATTACCTTTGGTTATTTTAGTCGAGGCAGTGGGTGGTTTAGCCATTATTTTAGGCTGGAAAACAAAATATGCAGCTATTGCATTAGCCGGTTTTAGCATACTTTCAGCAATACTATTTCATGCCGACTTTAGTAATCAGGCAGAAATGACCAACTTCATGAAAAATATTGCAATTGCGGGTGGATTTTTAACATTGTTTGTCCATGGTGCCGGTGCTTATGCTTTAGATAATCGTGCGAATAAAAAGCACGCTTAATGGGCGTAAATAAATAATCGCATTAACAGTAACTTTATTCGTAACACAGAATTAAGTGGAGTAGCGATAGCACAAAATACGAGTGTCTACTTTACTTGTTTTATATGCACACAATTTATATTTAGAGAATATTAGGAGTATACAATGGGACTTTTAGTTGAAGGGAAATGGAAAAATGAATGGTACGAAACAAAGTCTACCGGTGGTCGTTTTGAGCGCAAAGCACCTAGCTTCCGTAACTGGGTGACTAAAGACGGTAGTGCTGGAATATCTGGTGTTGGTGGTTTTAAAGCTGAGGCAGATCGTTATCATTTATATGTATCTTTAGCGTGTCCTTGGGCGCACCGCACCATTATCTATCGTAAACTTAAAGGTTTAGAAGGCATGATTTCTATGTCAGTTGTGAATGCGTTTATGGGCGATGAAGGCTGGACCTTTGCACCTGGTGAAGGCGTGGTAGCTGACCCCATTTTAAACGCGACCAACGTGCATGAGATTTATACTGCTGCTCAGGCTGATTACACTGGACGAGTAACGGTACCCATTTTATGGGATAAAAAAAACAATACTATTGTCAGTAATGAATCGCCTGAAATTATTCGAATGTTCAATTCGGCATTTGACGAGGTTGGCGCATTACCTGGCGACTTTTCACCACCCGAACTGTTAGAAAAAATTGATGCACTCAATGAATTTATTTATCCAACGATTAATAACGGTGTCTATCGCGCTGGATTTGCTACCACACAAGAAGCTTATGAAGAGGCAGTTACTGAAGTTTTTAGTGCGCTTGATGCCTTAGACGAACGGCTAGAAGACAGTCGTTATTTAACTGGTAACACCATAACTGAGGCTGATTGGCGATTATTTACTACCTTAGTTCGTTTTGATGCTGTTTATGTCGGACACTTTAAATGTAATTTACGTCGCGTCGTTGATTATCCAAATATTTGGGGGTATTTACGCGATTTGTATCAAGTACCGGGCATTGAGGAAACTGTGGCGATGGACTATATCAAAGCACATTATTACGGTAGCCACGAAACCATTAATCCAACACGGGTAATACCTGTAGGTCCTGATATTGACTTTCACACGCCTCACGGACGTGAGCAATTATTGACTTAACGCGATGCATGGACTTTAAAGAAAATTCGCCCCTCAACACATTGTTGGGGGAAGTTAACTAGTGTTTAGTCCAGCTTAACCATCACCATATTAGATGCATATTTTCCATGTTTGAAAAACACTAATCATCTCATGTACTTTGTATTTAATGCACTTTATGGCTTTTTTATTGTAGGAAATGCCTATACATAAATGTTGTGATTTTATGCATAGGCAAATTTCAGTAGGTGTTATTCAGATAGTTGCTCTAATAAGCTAACGGCGTCATTTCGCTCAATAAAAGTATTAGTGGAAGATGTTGCTTTTATTAACTCTTGCTTTGCTTCTTCTTTTCGACCTAAAGCGTTGAGAGTATAGCCCAAATGATAACTGATGGTTGGCTCATTTGAGTTCATCGAAAATGCCTTTCTAAGCATTTTTAAACTTTCGTCATAGTTACCACGTAAACTTAAAATCCACCCGTAAGTATCGATGATAGATGCAGATGAATCATTTAAGTCTAATGCTTTTTTTGCATATATTTCTGCATTTTCTAAATCTGAATTTATTGATATATAGGCCAAATTATTAAAAACAGAAGCTTTACTTGGCCAGTTTTTGACAGCAGCAAGTTGTTTATAATGTAATTTAGCACCTTTATAATCATTACTATTGAGTAAATAATCAGCGAGTAAGTTTCGCATAAGATGTTTGTTAGGGTATCTATTCAATATACTTTCTAATAGAACACTAAACTCATCTCCTCCGATACCATGCTCAGTAAGTTCGTATAACCTAGCAAGAGCAAGTCCAAAGTGATTATCTATGGTTAAGGCCGCATGAAACTTCTTTTGTGCTAATAAATAATTGTTTTGTTTTATTAGCAAATTACCTTGCGTCAAAAGTACGTTAGGATTGTTGCTATGATCTTTCTCAATACTATTTAGTTGAGTTGCTGCAACATCTATATTTCCTAAAATCATTTCGATTTTGACTAATTCAAGACGTAGACGCAGGTTTTTAGGGTCTAATGATAACGCTTTATTAATAGAATCTTTGGCCTTAGCAACATCATTTAATTGGAGTTGCAATTGGCTTAATTGATATAATTCACTCGGTGAATTGACAATACCTTGTAAAAGTCCGAGTTGGCTTTTTGCTTCATCTATCTTGTTTAATGCTAAATATATTTCAGTTTTTTGTTTAATATACGCAGGATTTAAAAATACTAGCTTAGTGAGTTTATCTGACTCAACTAGCGCCGCATTGAAATCACCTTGATTAACATAAATCGTTAGCAGCGCTTCTATTGCCTCTGTATTGGTTTTGTTCGCCTGAGCTACTTCCTTAAATAACTTAATAGCTGTAATAATTGAGCCAGTATCTCGTTCAAGCTTTGCAATCAGTATTTTCAATTGAACTTGATTTGGTTGTAACCCTATCAATTTGGTGGTGATCTCTTTTGACTTTTGATAATTTTGCATGACTGCATTTGCAGTAGCTATATTGAATAAACTAGCAAAATCATCCGGTTTGCTAATTAGTATTGCTTCAAATGTTTCGATGGCGCTTTGCCATTGTTGTTGTTGTAAAAATAACGCACCTCTAAAAGCAAGATAATCGCTATTAGTCGAATCACTTTCTAATAATAGTTCAGCCATTTCAACCGCTTTTATTAGCTTTCCTAGGTCTCTGTAGATAAGCCCCTTGGTTAATGTATATGAAGCATCAAAAGCTTTTGGTGTATTGCTATCGAGTAATGTTAGCGCTTCATCATAACGTGAATTTTTAGCAAGCCAATTCGCTCTTATGGTGATTAATTGAGGATGGTTCTTATAGGTTTTTTCAAGTTGTGTAATGATATCGTCTGATTTGAAGAGCTTTTTTTCATTTAAATAAATCTCTGCAAGCATTAAAGATAAGCGCAAATCAGAATTAATAACTCTACTTTTAGCCTCTAATAAATCGAGGGCACTGTCTGTCTGTCCTTGTTGTAGATAAATATCGGTAAGGATATTTATACCGGATAAATCTTCGGGCCTTTCTTTTATATAAAATAATAATTCTTTTTGGGCAAGTTCAAATTTTCCTTGAAAATAAGCAGCAGTACCTGCTACATAAGCAAGCGATACATTAGAGTTTTTTTGTTCATCACTTAAACGTGATAGCTTTTCACTAATATCGCGTAAAATACTTTGAGATTCTTCATTTCTATTGTTGTAGGTTAATAACTGGCTTTTTAGTAACTTTGCATAGGGGTCAAGTGGCGTTGCATCGAGTATTTTTTTTATTAAGACTAGCGCTTTAGTGTATTGACCCGTACTGGTGTATGCATGGGCTAATTCTCTTTGCACCATAGGATCTTCAGCATTAAGACTATGTGCCTTTTCATATGAAGTTAAAGCATTCGCTTGCTCGAATATCTTATCGTAATATTGCCCGCTAAGGTTCCAAACACGACTATCATTTGGGTATAGTGCTACGACTTTATCGATAAGTTTTTTAGCAGCATTAACATTTCTTTGATTTAATTCAAATGAAGCGAAAGCACTAAGCGCGCGTATATCGTTTGAATCGATAAATAATGCTTTTTCAAAAGCACCCCGAGCATTTGAAATTTCGTCTAAAGAAGAATATGCGTTACCTGAAAGTAATAGCCAGATAAGTTGACTTTCCTTTGATAAATGGCGATCTTTTCCCAAGTCTATAACTTGATCATACTGCTCGGTAACCATTAATGCGTGCCCTAGGTGGTTGAGCACTATGTTAATGTCTGCGCCTTCATCTAATGCCTCTCTAAATATATCGATTCCATCTGAGTAAAACTTTTGTTCCAACAAAACCTTTCCCATTAATATTTTTGCTGGCAGGTTGTCAGGTTGAGTCTTTAATGAATTTTTTAGGTGTAAATAGGCTTCTTTAGTATTGTTATTTTCAAAAGCTGAAAGAGCTTTTTCGTAATCATCAGCGGCGGTAACTGTGGAAGAACTTATAATTAATAAAAATAAAAATAATAAACGCATATCTGTCCAATTAATGAGGTAATACTTATGACTGTAATGTTAATTATATAACAAACAAGTTTAAAGTGGAGAGTAATCATATTAAGGCTAAAAACAAACAAAAAAAGATGGCCTAGGCCATCTTTTTTAGATAATTTTAGTGTTATTGTAGTTTACGACGACCTGATGCAGCTAAGCCGATAATAGCTAAACAAAATAGCAGTATTGAACTTGGCTCTGGAATAGAAGTCGAGTCAGGAGGCGTTGCTTGCTTATTGAAGCTTACACCAGCTAGTTTCATTCCATCGTTTCCTTCCATACCCATAGTGCCACCAAATGCACTATTTAATGCGCCAATCAACCAGTGTGTTGAGAATTCGTTGGCAACATTTGTGCTGCCAAAATTGGTAAAATAACCACTTGAACTTTGCATTTGGGCATAATCGGAACTTAAGGTGTGGTTATTCTTAACGCCATTCCAAGATCTATTGTTAAGCGTGTTATTTACGGTTGCAGAATTCAATGCAACGACACTCACTTGATTTTGGCTTACACTACCGTTAATCCAGCCATATGTAGCTTGCGTTAATGATACCGCTTCAGAAAAAGCTAACATGAAAAAATCATAATCTTTTTCTGCACACGTGCCAAAGTTGTCAGCTGAATGTCCGTTGGTTCCACAAGTATTATTTGGCTCATCCTTGTTTTCCATTGCCCAACCGCCATTATATTTATCTAAGTCTTTCGCACGTTCTATTTTGTTATCTTTATTTACACCATTTTTAAAATTATTTTTAGTATCAGACCAACCCGATACGTTAACAGTGACGCTACCAGCAGTAACGTTAAATTGGTTGAATGAAGCACCTGTATCAGCAACACCACTAAAACTTGCTGTAATAGGGGCGGCACAGGCCATTGATGAAGAAAGTAAAAGGAGTCCAGCTAAACTCCATTTTTTAGTATTAAATAACATAATAACTCCGTGTGTGATCTACTAAAAGCATCAAAAACAATTAATACATACCGATGCAAAATTCGGACCGATAATTTAAAGTGTTTTAATAATAGTGCCTTATGGTGGGTTGTTAATGTTTTTTTATAGTAGTGTAAAAATATCTGACAACATTAATGATAGTGATTATACGTTGTTTTACCAGTTTATGTTCCTTAAGTAGCTAAAATGTTAGAATTTTTTTAGTTAAGTCTTTTCGGCTGGTACCTGAAAGAAGTCTATTATGAGGACTATTCTTAAAACGCCCTCAATATAAATTGAGCTTTTTTACACAAGGTTTTTATTACAAGATTAATTGATGCTCAACACAGGTATTTTCATCAATTCTCTTTTTAATGCACTTTTTGCTACTTCTGGCGATACTTGGTAAAACTCATTCACGTATTGTTCTGCGGAAAAATGCTTTCTTAGCTGTTTTTTAATCTGACATGGGTTATTACAAGACAAAGAAAAATACAATTTATAATCACCGGGACCTTTTGCAGAAAGTGATTTGGCATACGCCTCAGTATCATCAGGCGTGCAGCCAATTTTAATCACATTTGAGAATATTGAATGGGTCATTATGTAGACATTACCAAAAGAAATATTGTCAGCGATTACGCTTTGTTGTGAATTATCCATACTCATAAGTAAGCTCTCATTGACGAATAAATATGGAATTCATTCATCTTTTTTGTAGTAGTTAAATCTGTTCTTAATAGCGCTACTGTAGCGTGAGTGCGGTTTGGAAATATTGATCTTCTCTTGTTTTGTCTTGCTTGTTTTACTATTCAACCTTGGAGTTGATACGGATCAATGAACCTATGTATAACTGACGGTTAAGAAGGAAATATCTTTGGTTCAGATTTTCTTGGCTGAAAGTGATAATTAGCTCGATAAAATGAAGTGCAGTATTTACAATATGATTAAAACAAAATTAATAAAGCAGTAATTTATGTCACTTCCACCATGCCCCAAATGTAATTCTAATTTTATTTATCAAGATCAAAGCCTGCTGATCTGCCCTGAGTGTGCACATGAATGGAACCCCTCTGAATCGCTTGATGAAGAAGAAGTATTTACGGTTAAAGACTCCAACGGAACCCTGTTAAATGAAGGCGACAAGATTACCATGATTAAAGATCTTAAAATCAAAAGTAGCTCTCAAGTCATTAAAGTTGGTACAAAAGCGGTTATCAGGAGAATAGTTGAGGGTAAAGACCATCAACTAGACTGCAAAGTGGATGGCGTTGGTGAAATGATGGTTACTGCAAAGTTTGTAAAAAGAGCTTAAATAAGCAATACACTTTAAGAATTTAAAACGGGGGTGCTAACAGCTTAGTCATAAATGCCAGTAATGTGTCAGTGTTTTTTAAACTGTTTGTTCACCCTATGTAGTGAAGACTTACCCGAGTTAGCTAAAGCATGACATCTTTTTTTAATGATGAAAAACTATAGAACATCTCTCGTTAACATTAATAGTTGTTCACTCGTTATAGTATTTAAAGCACTTTCATCTATATCGATTAGTTCAATACGGCTGTCGTTTGAATTAGTAACTTTGTTGCAGCTAAATTCACTTCCTGCTTTATTAAAGGAATAACTTCCTTGCTCGGTAATTATCACGCCTTTTGCACGCGAAATCTTCAATGCCGTTATAAATGCGAATAATTTTTCATAATCAAATAGATACTTGCCTGAAAAAATCCAACCATTACTGAAATAACCTTCACCCTGATTGTTGAGTTCAATAAATCCTTCTTGTGCTAGTCTCGTTTGTAGCGCTTGTCTCTGCTCACCTTCTTTTTTATAACCGATTTCCATCTGATTTGAACTCTCTTTAAAAGAGGGAACCGCAATGCCAATGGTTTGTTTGGTCACTCTCATTGTTTTAGGTTGTTGCGCTAACCAACTAGGGTTAATGTTGCCATGCTGCATTAGGTGTAATGGTTTATCTGTTAGCTCATTTTCGCTAATGAAAGATGATAAGTTTTCTTCGTCTTGTGCTGAATAGGTGTCTGATTTTGCCGCTAATATAGTACCTGCCACCTTAAGTTGCTGCACAAATGATGGATGCTCTGTATAGCGTTTGTCGACAAGGTTTCGGGCATCGACTAAACAGAGTATTGATTGTAGTGATATTATTTCTTGAAACTTGCCATTGGTTAATACTTCAACCACTTCTTTTGGGTGACCTAAACCTGTTGGCTCTATCAATAACCTGTCAGGTTTCGCTTTAGTGATAAGTTGATTTAACGCGACTTGCATAGGTACGCCAGAGGCACAGCACATACAACCGCCCGGAACTTCGCGAATAAATACACCTTTTTCATTGCTGTTACCAGCGAGCAGTGCTGAGTCTATGCCTATTTCGCCAAATTCATTGACAAGTACCGCCCAATTTTCATTGTTGGGTTTGTTGGCAAGTAATTGCAATATTGCTGTCGTTTTTCCTACCCCTAAAAAACCGGTAATGAGGGTCGTGGGGATAGCTGAAATTTTTGGCGATATCTGGGTGAACATGAAATGTTACTCGGCTTAAGGCAAAGATTGATAAGATCGTAGTGCCGTAAATGGTTAGGTATAAATACTATCACAAGCTTATCATTTCGTAGTCTAGTGTTTTTAGGCCTAACGCATAGAATTTGGCGCTTAAGTTATACTTCACCGTGCCGATACTTTATACATGTTTTAATAAATACTTTGATAAATAGAGATAGATATTATGAACTCACCAATTAAACCGAATGCGACATTTAGCCAAGATGTTCGATCTTTAGCTAAAGCGCAGGATAAAAAAGAAAATGGGCCTATGGGCCAACAAGTATCGGATCTTGCCCATGAGAAAAAAATAGGTGAAGTACAAGAGCCTATTGCTGTCAGTAATAAAAAACAACTTAATGCTGCAATTATAGAATCTACGCTGAAATTTAGTAATACAGTCGGCGATCAACCACTATCATTATTGTTAAAAACTGCCTTACAAGGAATAAACGAAGCGCTTAAAGAGGGTGGAGTTGAAAGTAGTGTTGAAGATGCTTATGAGTCGGGCATTGATTTTAGTCCTGAAGCGACTGCTGAGCGTATAGTTGCGTTTAGCACTCAGTTATTGGGCGCTTATCGAGAACAACATCCGGAAATGGCTGAAGAAGAATCGTTAGCGAGTTTTGTTGATATTATTGGTGGCGGTATTGAACAAGGTTTTAGCGAAGCCAAAGATATACTTGGTAATTTAAAAGTATTAGCGGGAGATATTTCCAATAATGTTGATAAAACCTATGAATTAGTGCAAAAAGGATTACAGTCTTTTGTTGATTCTTTTAGTAACACAGAACAAGAATAACCCACAGTATAACTATTTCTATTCTTTCATCCTCTTTGAAAGCCTCTGAAACAGCTAGTAAGCGTAGTTTTTATTTTATTTAGCTGCTGTCGGCACTATTACTTTTGTGGTGCGGCAGTTGAGAGAAAAATAAATTGAACAGTTAACTAGCCCTCATTCCTGACCTTTGAGTCATTTGAGTATATAATGTTGCTCGCTCTCGACAATACTTGTGATATCGATCAATGGATAATTAATCATTGTGATGCACCATAGATAGATCTTATTGTAGAGGGTTTTCATTGTGAAAAACCTAGACGTAGCACTTACTGGATTTACCAGTTAAACACTAGAAACAAGCCCGAGTAGTATGGCATGCAGGTATTAGATAAAGATTATCAGATTAACAGCGTTCGTAAGGCTATTGATGCCGGGGTTAACTCCATTATCGCCTTACCCACGGGGGGCGGTAAGAGTATTTGTATACTTAAATTGTGCCAAGCAATGCCAGACAAAAAAGTTGTCATCAGTTTACGTAATGCGGCATTGGTCCCTCAATTATTGAATACGCTCAATGTCAATGGTTTGTCTGTTAGTGTCGTAAAGTCAGGCTATAAGTATATCGCTGGCGGTGATGTTACTTTGATAATGGAACAATCATTTGGCAGAAGAAAGCATTTAAATATTAAATGTGACGTACTCTTGCGTGATGAATATCATGTGGGCTGTATGGGCGGTGTTTATATCGCAATGCGTGAAGAGTTATCTCCGGATTTGATTATAGGACTAACTGCGACACCGATTGATCGCTTAGGTGTTTATATTGATAAGTCGATGGAATTAATTGAAGAGACAACAACACGACAGTTGATTGAATTAGGTGAGTTGGCTAAACCTGTTTATAAAGTGCCAAGCCTGTCTCAAGAGATAGACTATAGCGCCGTTAAAATGTATCGGGGTGATTTTAGTGTCTCAGGCTTAGATCTAATATTATTGGAACATTGCTCCTTAGTCGCGCAACAAACCCTTGATGACGCATTGTCTCAGGGGCGAAAAGTGATGTTATTTGCTAACTCAATTAACCATGTAGAGTCGTTGTCAGAGGCTTTTGATTTACTTGGTGTTGAACATGAACGTGTTCACTCTCAGCGCTCTGCTGAAGAGAATGATGAAAGTATACGACGATATAAGTCAAACGAAGTTAGGCTCATTATCAATATGTCTATGCTAACCATAGGCTTTGATGATCCGACAACTGATTGTGTTGTTTTAGCACGACCGACCAAGATATTAAGATTATATTTACAGATTATCGGCCGGTGTTTACGTGCGTCTAAAGGCAAAACGGATGCCTTAATACTGGATTTAGCGCAGTGTATCTCTACTCATGGTTTTGCTGAGGATTATAGAGACTTTACCCGTAAAACTTCGAAATCTGCAGCAATCATGGCTGAGCGATTGAGCGTGACCAACATTGGTCAGTTTGTCGATGGTGAATTCACCTACAGCGAGTCAATTGAGCGTAAGGTGATCAAAAAGAAATCACCTGTTATTCGCAGAAAACCACGGGATGGTTTAGTCGCGAGCAAAGAGCTTGTAGATAGAGCGGCGAGTAATAGGGTCGCAGCGTTACACAGGCTGAACCCGCGCATGGAAAAACTTGTCAGTACTATCGAACTGGTGAATATTGTTTATGATCAGCAAGATGAAACGAGCAAGATGCTTGATGAAGTGGCAATGGTTAAGCTAGTTGCCTTGATAGGATTTGCCTACAGTGATTCATTAGTTGATAGCTGTACAGCCTTAGTTGAAGGCTTACATGCTCAAAACCAGTCGATTAGAGGTTTACCGCTAAGAGTTAGTAACTTGATAACCACTATTGCTATGCAAGAGTTATCAGTTAAAGAAGTGGTAACTAAGGCATAAAAAAGTGCAGCTGAATAAAAAGAAGGTCTTTGATTAACGCTACCTGTTAGGTAAGTTAAACAAAGGCCTTTTTTGCTGATGGAGTAGCAGCTATCGCTAAGGTATAAATAATAACTCTTCTATCCCCACGCTGTTATCTCCAAGCTTTAATCTTCATTCATTTAAACTGAAAAAATTGATTCACTGTAATTAAGTGTAGCTAAGTTTGATGTTGATCAAATGAATGGTAGTGCGAATCATTCACAATAGCGTTCAAGTTGAATTGGTCATCTCCCACTATAAAGAGTTTTAAATGAGAATGTTATCACCGTTATACCTTGCCTTAGCTACAATATATCCTTTAGTTTCTCCTAGCGTGGCCTTTGCCGAAGATGTTGCTAACGCGGAGAATAATACTGAAGTGATTGAAATTCGAAGCTTGAGACAGAAGTTAGACCAAGCGGGCCGACTAAAAGATGTCATTCAGCAAACTGAAGTCTTAGATGCAATTACCATAGAAAATAAAAATGCCTTAAGTCTCACGGCAGCTATTAACAATGAGCCAGGCGTTAATGTGTCAAATGAGTGCTCTATGTGTGGGGTTAAGCGCATTATGCTTAACGGGATGAAAGGCGAGCATACCACCATTTTGGTTGATGGTTTACCTACTCATACCTTGATTTCAGGGTTTTATGCCGTTGACGCTATTGCGACTACGGGCGTCGATAGAATTGAAGTTGCTCGTGGAGCAGGGGCTTCATTGATTGCTCCAGAAGCCATTGGTGGCACGGTAAATATCATCACCAAAGAAGCTTATGAAAATACTGCGAGCTTTGATTTTGCTAAAGGCTCTCATGATTTTACCGCAATGAAGGCCATGGCAACGGGCATTTCTGACGATGGTAAAACAGGGATGACCTTTATTAGTCAATACGATAAACAAGATCAGGAAGATCATGACGACAACGGTGTAAGTGAAGCGCCTTTTATTGAAAACTTTTCATTTACTACGTTTATCACCCAAGATATTTCTGATAGCAGCAATGTGCAAGTACGTATCTCTAAAGTGCAGTCAGAGATTTTTGGCGGCCCTATTCTTGGCGAAGAAGTTGACTCTATTGGTGCAGCACTTGCGGGTTATGATAAACAAGCGTCAGAGCATTTATTTGAAGACGATGACGTAAGAAAACAGTACCTAGGTAAGCCTTGGGAAACAACTGAATGGGTTGATACTTCACGTGATGAGGCATATGTAAAATACCTAACAGAGGTCAGTGACTATACGGTGGCTGAATTTGCTGTAAGTTATGCAAATCACCTACAAGACTCCTTTTATGAAGGCATAGATTACCAAGCAGAAGATACCATGTGGTACGCAAGAGCCAAAATTGATATGGAGTTATCTGACAAACATTTCATTACTTTTGGTATGGATACTCGACATGAAGAAATGCGCTCTTCAACTGAAGCTTTAGAGGCAGTAGCGGCTTATCAAAGCGATGCCTTTGATTACAATACTGCTGGTATTTTCTTTCAAGATACCTGGACACCACTAGAAGTCTTAGAAGTTGCCATTGCCATGCGTATTGACCAAATTGAAGCTGACTTTGTTGATCCTGAAAAAGTTGGTACTGAGATTGAGGAAACCTTTTTTGCTCCTCGTTTAGATTTACGTTATTTTCATACAGACGAACTAACCTCTCGATTTTCAACGGGACGTGGTTATCGAGCCCCATTATCATTCTTTGAAACAGATCACGGGATCTTAGATACTGAACTGGGTTATCAAATTGATATTGACTCTCTAGAAGAGTCAATATCAGCCAGTTATTCATTAAACTACGATACAGAAACCGTTGCGATTACAGCATCACTGGCTCACTCTAGCGTAGATAACTTAGCTAGTTTAGATGAAACTGCAGACGGTGTGCCATTATTGACCCAACTAGAAGAAAGTGCCTCGGTTACTACCTTCGATATTACTCTTGGTTATAATCTTACCGAAAACTTCACTGTTAATGTTGGTCTGGAAAAATTTAATTACGACGATGCTTTTAAATCTTCTTATGCAATTGCTCCGGTAGAAGAACGTGCCAGCATAGAGCTTCAGTATGAGAAAGATAATTTGAAAGTTTTCTGGTCAACGGTATGGTTTGGTGAGAAAAATTTAAGTGACTATGGTTATGAAGGTTATAACAAGTTGAATGATGCCAGTACGGTAAAAACATTAGTGGGTAAGTCATTTTCAACATCAGACATTAAAGTTCAATATCAACTTACTAAGCATACTAAGGTTTACGCAGGTGTTTCAAACGTATTTGAGCAAACCCAAATTGATGATGGTGATACGCCATTATTTTATGATGCTGAAGGAAATTATGATGTCGCCTATATCTATGGGGCGCTGCACGGACGAGAAATGTATGCTGGCGTAGAAATTAAACTATAGCTTGTTTACCTATACTTGCTCCTGCTGAATCATGCATCTTTAGCGGGAGTGCGTATATATAACTAACCAAGATTAAAAGATGAAAAGACTGTCTATAAAAAAAACTCAACTGATAATAACCTTGCTAATTAGCGCTATTACCTTGTCTAGTCAGGCAATAGCGATGCCGTTTGCATTGAAGTCATTAAACGTTAATCAGACTTTAACGGGCATGGCAGGTGCTGACTTAGCCACGCTTGTTATGATTTATCAACCTGATTGTAGTTGGTGTAAAAAGCAGGGCAAGACATTATCAGTAGCTTTTGATCAATGTCGAGGTTCAATGAATATTGCTTTAGTGGGCACTAAAGGCAATGCTAGGAAACTAAAGAAGGAGTTAAAGCATTATCATAAGCATATCCCTGCATTTATGGCTGACCGCAAATTTTTGCGGGAAATTGGCGGTTATCAAGCATCACCAACAACCTTGGTTTTTAATGCTCAAGGTGAGTTAGTTATGAAAAAACGAGGGTTTATTGCCCAAGAAAAACTGGCTAATGTTATGTCCATTATCAGTAAAGGCGCTTGCCACTTATAACGGTACACTTTGATCACTATCGCTGTAACGTTTTTTCTGAAGATTTACGCTTCGAGACAAAGTGGCCCTGAACTCAAGTTAAGTACAGTCTCTTCACGGAAACCACGTAATTGATGCGCAGCAACAGAAGAAGCTGATGTTTATCCGCTGACATTCCTTGTAACAAGTTCCGCTTTAAAATACTGCTCAATCGATTATGATGAAATATTGACTTATAAAGATTAATCCGATTGGTATCACCTCTATGTCACTATTACGTAAAACCACGTGTAATATTAAGCTCAAGAGAAAGTTAGTCCGAAAAACGTTATCCATAATAGCCTGTTGTACTCTTGTGCCTTTTTTGGCAAATAGCTATGAAACTTTGCCAGCCAGCGTTAGTCAATTTAATGAAAATATCACGGCTCAATTACACCTTGCTGATAGCGGAATACCTTGGGGAATGGCGTGGTTGCCCAATGGTGATTTATTAATAACTCTGCGAGACGGCGAATTAAAGCGATTAAAAAAAGGAGAAATAATTGCTGAAAAAATTTCTGGCTTGCCAGAAGTAGCCGTTGGCAGACAAGGGGGCTTACTTGATATCCTTGTACACCCTAACTATGCCAGTAATGGATGGATATATTTTTCTTATTCCAAAGAAGATAACAAAGGAAATAAAAGTACGGCGATAATGCGAGCTAAATTGAGTGGTAAAACGCTAACTGAGCAAGAGGATATTTATGTCGCTCAGGCTTATGGTCGTAAAGGTAATCACTTTGGTAGTCGGCTAGCGTTTGATAACCAAGGATATTTATATTTTTCTATTGGCGATCGAGGACAAAGAGATGTCAATCCCCAGGATATAACGCGCGACGCAGGTAAGATTTATCGATTGCATGATGATGGCCGTGTACCTGATGACAACCCCTTTGTTAACAATGATAAAGCAAAAAAAGCTATCTATTCCTATGGTCACCGTAACCCTCAAGGTATGGTTAAACACCCCATCACTGGCGATATCTGGACTCATGAACACGGCCCTCGGGGTGGTGATGAAATTAACCTTATTGCTAAAGGTAAAAACTATGGCTGGCCAATTATTAGCTATGGCATTAACTACTCGGGGTCAAAAATCACCGATTTAACCAAAAAGAAAGGCATGGAGCAGCCGTTATGGTATTGGGACCCATCTATAGCACCTTCAGGTATGGCATTTATAACCAGTGAAAAATATCCACAGTGGCAAGGCAATATACTGGTAGGCTCATTAAAGTTTGGTCAAATTGTTATGGTCACGTTAAACGGAAATAGTGCTGTTAAGGCTGAAGTCATTAAAGATGAACTTACGCGGGTACGTAATATTAAACAGGGGCCAGATGGCTATGTTTATGTTGCGGTGGATGGTCAGGGCATTTATAAGTTAATTGCTAAAAAGTAAGTTTAAGTGCTTAACTTTAAAAGCTTAACCTTAAGAGCTTAACCTTAAGAGCTTAACCTTAAGAGCTTAACAATTAAGACCTTAGCGATAAAGTCACTAACGCAATACCATGATCTGTACTTTCGCCATCACGATCGAAAATAGGGTTAATTAAGTGTCTATCGTAGGTATGGTAGTTGCTGACTTGATATAGACTGTCGTGGTAACTGGCATCAAATTCACAGGATAACAAAATGTAATCGAGTACTGAGCTAGTTGCACCAAAATAATGTGTTGGGGTGCGCTTCATTTGCTCTTCTTGATTACTGCTGTGCTTAAGACCAACAGTAGTATCAGCAGTATCAGCAGCATCAGCAGCATCAATTGCGCTTGTGTTGTCGACTTCATTACCTTTATCAGCTTGGTTCGCCTCGGTTCTTTCATTATGGATTACTGTTTGAAATAAATCCCACGCGTCATTTAAACAATATTTAGCGAGATAAGCGTCTCGGTCAATGGCTGAAACAAAGCGTAAGGTGTTTGTCAGTAAATGATTTAATACCCCATCGGCGAGGCTATTATTAAAATCCCCCATTAATACCATAGGCTGACCCGTAGTCTCACGTCGTTCAATCATATCAATCATTAATAAGGTTGCTTCACTGCCTCGCTGTATGGTTGAGCCCCAGCCACCAGCTACATCAGCTTTTAGACTTTCAATAATTGTTTTTTCAGCAGACCAACTTTTGTTTTTGCCATCTATTTCAATCATCGAACGCTTAGACTTAAAGTGCACTACATAACAATCACAATGGCCCATGTGAGGGAGCTCTACAGTCGCTCTGATGACTTTGCGGCTAAAAGAAAAGTCACTGGCTAAGCCTAACGTTTGTGCTAGTTCAGTGTTTGCTTTTACTGCAGCCACCTCTGCAATAGGGTAACGAGAGGCAATGGCCACCACAGGGCTACGATAAATAAAGTCATCAATAACCTCAGGTTGATCAATTACTGCAAAATAATCATAACCCTGCGCGGCAACTAATTTTTTTAAAGAATCAGCACTAAAGACTTCTTGAAAGCCGATTATGTCAGGTTGAAATTCACTTAGATATTCAGCAATCCATTTCTGTTTTTTTGCCCATTGCTGGGCACTATAGATGCGTTCAAACTCATAAAAGGCATTAGGCGGCTCAAGGTAATTAAACAAATTGAAAGTAGCAATTTTTAGTGTGGTATTTGCTATCGATACTGAAAGGGTTTCAGCAGAAGAGGATTGAGCTATTTCTGTTTTATTGTTGTAACTGATGATATTAACTCGCCTAAGTGATGAGTGCTAATTGTACCTCTTCAATTATACCCGTTCCACTTGAAGATGCCCGTTTCAGGGAGTCTGAATAATGCATCCGGGTATAGTAAAGTTATCTAATTAAAAGTCAGTAATTATTTTGTTAGCTAGTGATATTATTTATCAGCGTTTAATATTTGTTCTAATTTTAAATTCGTTAATTTCATCACACTTCTGACGACATAAAACATGATTGCCATCAACATTATCGTTGAAGGGATGGCAATGACGGGATAACTTAAAATGGTCATTTCGCCAAGTTGCTCATTAAATTGTGTCGTGCCTGCAGGGCTTACTACAATCCATTTCGCCAGAAGGTAATTCATTGTCGCAGAAAAGACAAAGGTTGCAGCTAACAGGTGATTTGCCCACTGAATTTTAGCTTTAAATTCATCTGTTTTGTTTTTATTTGATAGTGATTCATAGATGAGATCTAAATTAAAGATAAGCGGGTTTAGCAATAGCTTGGCAATAAGTGGTTTACCCCAAAAGCCTGATATTAATACCACCAACCCTATCGCAGAAGGAATTGCTGCTTCTTTAATGGCTAACCATTCCACATCTAACTCAAATAAACCAATGCCACCGGTTAAGAAGGTACTTAAAAAACCAAGTAATGAAATAAAGTTCATCGACCTGTTTTTAATAAAGTCATACAAGCCATAACCAATAGGAAATAATAATGCCACAACTAAGGCATACATTGAGCCTAAATATTCATCTCCTGATAATTTCATTAAAATAATCGACGGAACAGCAATATTAAAAATAATTTCTAATAGGGTATTATTTGGGCGTTTGGTTTTTGTTTGAATAGACACGATAACTTCATATTTGGAAAAAACTGAGATAAGTTAGTATATTTCATCTTCTATTAGATCACAAAGTTAAAGGAGTGTGTAAGTTATAGCAATCGTATTAATTGATGTTGACGCAGTCATTTCAATGCCAAGGATCTGAAACATGCATCTCGCTTAGTTATAGGTATAATCATTGGAGTTAAATTAAACCTAAAAATATTTTACTCAGATAAAGCCAATTATTATGAATGAAAAAAGAAAATTGCAAGACCCAACACTAGTGTGTACTTGCAATGAACTATATATAGATAATATTGAAGAGGCTATTCATGAAGGTGAAGAAGAATATGCTGAAATTATGCAATTCAATAATACATTCCCACGATGCGGTGAATGCCATGTCCATGTTCAACAGTTAGTTGACAATATTAACCGCTGAACATCTAGAACTGAAATAAACGCGACATAACTCGTGGAGAAATGTCGCACTATTAATGCAGTTAAGTTCGGTACTCGGCATTAATTTTGACGTAATCATAACTAAAGTCACAGGTCCAAATCGTTGACGCTTCATCGCCACGATGAAGTTGCACGGTAATATCAATTTCAGCTTCGTTCATGATCGTTTGCCCGTCATCTTCCTTATAACTTGCGGCACGTCCACCTTTTTCAGCGACTAATAAGTCGCCGAAATAGAGCTCTAATTGATTGGTATCAAGATCAGCTAATGACTCACACTCACGTGAAGCATAACCAATGGCAGCAAGTACGCGACCTAAATTGGGATCAGAAGCAAACATTGCTGTTTTTACTAAGGGACTTTTACCGATAGAAAAACCGATAGTTTTTGCTTCTTCAACAGATAACGCACCTTTAACGGTAACCGTTATAAACTTAGTTGCGCCTTCACCGTCACGAACGATGGCTTTAGCCAAGTACTGAGAGGTTTCAAGCAAGGCATTAAAAACTTCCTGGTAACCCTTATCGTTAGGGCTGGTAATAGGTGCAGCGTCACTTTTGCCCGTAGCTATAACAATAAAGGAATCATTAGTCGAGGTATCGCCATCAACAGAAATACAGTTAAATGATAAGTCTGCTATTTCCTTAGTCATACTGTCTAATAATGATTGCGTTATATTAGCGTCGGTGGCGACATAACCTAACATGGTCGCCATATTAGGATGGATCATGCCAGCACCTTTAGATATGCCAGTAATATTGATGTTTTCATCACCAACTTTGACTTGAGTAGCGTAAGCTTTAGGTGCAATGTCTGTGGTCATAATTGCAGAAGCCGCATCAGCCCAGTTGTCGGTAGTTAAATTAGTTACCGCAAGTGGTAAACCTGCTAAGAGCTTATCCATAGGTAGATGTTCTAAAATTACGCCGGTTGAAAAAGGTAATATGGACTCAACTGGGATAGCCATAATTTCAGCTAAATGTTGACAGGTTGTTAGTGCATCTAACATGCCTTGATCACCTGTTCCTGCGTTAGCATTGCCTGTATTTACGACTAAGGCTTTGATGCCTGATGCATTGCCTCCAGTAATGGCATTATTTTTTACTGCATCTAAATGTTTTTTACACAAGGTTACAGGTGCAGCGCAAAAACGGTTTTGAGTAAAAACACCAGAGACTGCACTACCATCACAGATTTCTATAACAAGTAAATCTTTACGGTTTTGTGTTTTAATATTTGACTCAGCCCAACCAAGACGAATGCCTTGAATTGGTGTAAGAGAAGCAGGGACGATTTCAGGTAAATTGACAGGCATAAAGAATTATTAATAATACAAAAGTAGATAAATATTACTATTTTATGGGTTTTTATGCAAAATATTCATTTAAGTAAAGCATCGTAAGTTATTAAATCGGACCATAAGAAACTAGATGCAACGAGGGGCAGACTTATGCTCACGCAGCGGGCGGTATTTTTATATTGTCATTGACAGACAAACTTTTTTATATGAGTTATTAGGATCAAGAAGAAAGCCATCTCCCACTAAAGAAGTCATTCTTTTTTGTGATACTTGTGGGTTATCGATTTTAAACCGTATTCTTTCAGACATATTAGCCTTTAAAATATCTGAACAATACTTTTGAAAGAAAAATCGGTCAAACTCACCATTTTCTATCAATCGAAGTAACCCAAGCCTTATACGCTCTGCTATCTCGGGGAATGATGGTGAAACATAAAAATAAGTCGCTAACGGAATTTCCAGTAAAATATGGTTATCAACTACAAAATCAGGATATAAAGCTAAATGGCTTTCTACCTCTTTGTAGGCTTCGTTAATGCCTCGGCCAAATGTAGTAAAACGCTGCTTTGACAACATAGCAAATAACGACTCATAACCATTTGCCGTCACGACAACAAAACCAGCCTGTTCCATCGCAAGCCTTATTGACCATTCATTTCCAGAACCTGTATGCAAAGCTTTTAGAGACTTTAAACGACTGACTTGGACAAGCTTTTCACGGTTTTTATCTTTAACGATAAATACTCTAAAACCTTGGAGACCTTTTCTGATTGGAATAGGTACAACAATTAAATTACTATCCCATTCCTTTTGAGGAGCTTCGGCGACAACATTAAGTAATTTACCTTTCTTCAACTCATGAAATATTCGGCTTCTAGTCATATTCATTTCTGTTGTTTTAACTTGAGCATTAGTATATTCAGGCGTCGCTTTAAAAATTAACTCCATTAGCTCGTACGTATACGTATATCGAGGGTCAAAAGATGAAAGTGGCTTGTTAAAAATAACATCTTGACTGGCATTAGTGAAAATTGGTAAACATAACAAAAGCAACCATAAACCCAATCTCTTAACCATATTAATTCCTTGATTTTGCAAACTTCATTTCTGATATAAGGTAAAGTGCGGGTTACTTTACCTTATATTTTAGATGTTTACTTCTTTCATCAAAAATTGCTTTAATCTTTTGGTGTAAATCATAGACGGACGTTATCGAGACAAAATATAATCCGAATCAGTGTTTTTACTACATTGCTTAGTGTCCTTTTCGTGGCAAAAGCAATCATGTCTCTATAGCGCATTGCAGACGTTAGAGCTTGTTTCACTAACGATTACTTTTCCGACTTTTCGGTCATTAACATCAATAACTTTTTAAGTTGTTTTTAGTCACTTGTAGACGAGTAATGCCTTTATTATGATAGGCGACTAAGCCAGCAAAGCAGTCAGAGATACTTTAAACTAAACGTCTGCTACATCCGAAAATGAAACCATTATATTTTTTGGTTTGATGTCATCGCTATACGTAGATGTTTTCCGTTCACACTATGGATTACGTATATCGGATAGGCTGTTTATATTACTTATACTCAGGTGTGGCTAATTTTAGAGGTATGGTAAAGGTCAGTTAACATTAAAAATATTAAGTATTTCTAATGGCTGCCGATAATACTAGGGACAGCGACTACTTATAAAAATAACCACGAAAGCTTAAGAAAAGGATTTCCATTAGATGAAACTTTATTCCGAAAATATGCAGGTCAATATTCCTATTTATCAAGAGCCTGTCTCTGCACCTAAGTTAGATGAATTAAACCAAGCTTCGTCAGCTGAAAAAAAGCTATCAGTAAACTCTCAATCAGATCAAGTCAATATTTCTGAAGAAGCACGTCAAAAAAGGGTTGATGATACAAATCAAACAGCCATGAGAAAAATAATGGGCAAGGAGGATGTTAATGAGGCTGAAGGTGAAGGGAAAAAAACATTAGATGAAAAAATCGCAGAATTACAAGAAAAAATAACTAAATTAACAGCAGAAATAGCTCGGGAGCGTAGAAGCGGCAATAATGAAAAGGCTAAAACCATGGAGTCGGAACTAGTCATGTTAAATGCACAACTGATACAACTTGTAGAACAAAAATTGGAAGCTGCAAAAAGCCAATAACAGTCTTTAAAATAAAAATGTATAAATATCTGTGGTTACTTAAACTTGAACTGACACTTCAGATTGATAAGTTGTATAAAACCAGACAGACATGACACCACAGCGGTCATTATTCATCAAACAGTTAATGCTAACTTTGTGGTAAAGTGATGGTTAGTTCTTACAATAAAAAGTTAGTAATTAACATCAACTGTCCTGATTGATGTTAGGCGTACCAGCCTTGTTTTTACTCAGCACTAATGTAATTTTGACAAACACTTCTTTATTTGGATATCCATCTGCAATGAGTTGATGTTTCAGCTGAAATGAACGAATAGCTTGTCTACTTTTAGGCCCCCAGATCCCATCAGGTTCACCTGTTTCAAAGCCTAATGAATTGAGTTGGCTTTGTAGGCTTTTCATTTGTGCAACACTATAAGGCTTTACTTTAGTTTGCGCTTTATGTGAAAACTCAATGCCTTTAGCGCCAACTAGCTTATTGGCTAATAGACCTACTGATAGCGCATAACTCTTTGAAAGGTTCCATGTCATGATGACATTAAAATTAGGGTAGAGTAAAAATGCTGGCCCTTTATGTCCTGAAGGTAGATATAGCTCAGCCTGAATATCATAAGTAGATAATGAGTGGTTATTCATTTTTTTAACGCCTAGCTTTTTAAAATAATTAAGCGAGTAGTATTGATCAAAAGCTACTTTATCAAAGGCAAAGTTTGCTGGTAATTTAACTTCTCTGCCCCAGCGTTCTTTAGGCTGCCATCCAATTTGATTTAAGTAATTGGCTGCGGTTGTTAAGGCATCAACTTCACTCTCCCAAATGTCTACTTTTCCATCATTATCACCATCAATGGCATATTTTAAGAATGCGGTAGGCATAAACTGCATATGTCCCATGGCACCAGCCCACGAACCTTGAAGTTGCTCAACAGAAACTTGCTTCGTTTCAAGTAAAGTGAACAAGTTTAATAATTCCAAAGTAAAAAACTCACTACGACGTTCATCACAGGCTAATGTCGCTAAGGAGTTCAATACTGACATTTTACCTTTGTGCTTACCAAAAACTGTTTCTAAGCCCCAAAAAGAGACTAAATATTGACGTGGTACGCCGTATTTTTTCTCTAAGGTATCAAACAGCTTTTTATTTTTCTGTAGTTTTTCTTTTCCCACTCGCACATGATAATCCGTCACTCTCGCTTTAATGTATTGTTCAAATGTTTGGGTGAATTCGGGTTGTTTTTTATCTAAAGCAATTACTCGCTGAATAGGAGTTATATTATCAATAACGGTTTGAGTTATATAAGGTGAAAACCCTGCAGTTTCAGCGCGTTTAACTAGATTTACTTTGCACTGGAGAAAATCCTCATCGGCAATTGTGGCATTTGCAAGAATAGGAAATAATGCACAGAGAATGATTACTTTTCTGAAAGATAAAAAATTAAGCGTTTTGTTAATAAGACGATTTGACGAAAGCATGGATGAGCATTCCTTGGCTAAAACTGAAAATTAAGAAAAAGTAACCTGAACTCTGAATAAGCAGCACTTGCTCAACATTCCTCTTAATCCAATTCTCAGCGTTAAAACGTCGATAAATAGCCAGCTATTCATAAACGCTTTGCCTTGATAATTGAATAAAATGAAACATTGATAAAGCGTATAACTACTTTAA
>OJGO01000235.1_pt1 | contig 24229 bp, 29 predicted proteins | sample 1594871 | NCBI WGS metagenome assembly OJGO01 (sample SAMN05416798, study PRJEB24817) | seawater metagenome | isolation source: Sea water | place: Canada:Atlantic | collected 2013-07 | reverse complement strand
TGCGTAAGCAACTAAACCATTAATTTCAATGTTGGCTTTAATATCAACAGGGAAGCTTGCACGCATGGCTGAGTTTAGACTCTGACTGTTATTTGGATTCTGACTTTTATCAGGGTTCTCAAATAGCAATTGCGGGCCATGAATAAGGGCGTTACCTTGTTTTATTTGTTCCTTAGAACCAAGTTGGTTACTTTGTGCAAAGGGCATAAAAACCAAGGCAAGAGAGATGATAAGTAATAACAAAAGTGACATTTTTAACCACTTATTGCGTCGTTTTTTGCGCTGTTGTTGGCAATAATACGAATTTTTATAATCGATAAGTTGTAGATTTTTTTTAGAAGTAAACATCACTTGCTCTTGTCTTGAGTTGATATAGAGCATTAAAGCAAAGTAATGAGTGTTATTAGTGTCAGCTTAAGGGCAAAGTACTGTCGAAATGTGGCGAAAAGATGGCAAGTGCAGTGTAAATGCAGCGGCCGTCATTGCAAGTGTCATTGAAGCCGTCATCTTCGAAGTCTCTAGTCGAAGATCCATTGTCTTTTTGCTTGGATTGCCGTCGTCGTTTCCGTGTTGTCTTGGCTTGAATCCATTGGTTTTGGTTTAAGTCTATCTGACCAAATGTGTTCATTGCGGCCGTTGTTGAAGTGTCATTGATATCGTCGTTCCCGTGTTGTCTTGGCGGGAACCCATGGGGTTGGAGTTTAGTCGCTAATTTATATAGCGTAGCAATACCTTTCAACGTCACTTGAAGTGAAACATCATGGCATGCCCGCTGGTCGAATAACGATTTATGAAACACGGATTAGAGAAATGTAGCAGATAAGGGAGTGGTAAATGTTTAAATTTACTCTTGTCTTCCTTATTCCTTAATTAGATGTCTCCTTGGTGCGCATTGCGGAAGTTACGAGTGACTAAATCAATACTTCAGCTCCTAGCCATAAGTCGACATAAGCTTTTGAGTTACTAACGGCAGCTCAGAGCCTAAAGCGGTCATTTAAAGTATTTTTCTTAGGAATAAGCTTTACCTAGCTATAATAGATTGTATGTTAGAATTTATGTGGTGGAAACGATGTTTTCGAGTCATGGTAATTTCAATATTAAAACCGATGGGAACATTATTGTGATTTGCTTATCAGGAAGCTTCAACGATAAAAGCGTTATTGAATTTATAAGTGAAGTCAAATTAGCTTTTAAACACTTAAATGGAGAACAATTTGGTATTTTGTTAAATGCAATTGATGCTGAAGGGGTTACTCCAGAGGTTTACCGTGAGATTGACAAATATAATGTCTGGCTTAACCATCAAAATATTGTTGCAAAAGCTATTGTTTCTCAATCACCAACTTTACATCAGACGTCAGAGCTATTAATTCCCTCGCGAACACCTCAAAATATGAAAAGATTTGAAAAAGTTGAACCAGCGTATAACTGGCTGAAGGGATTATTTAAATAAGGTTATTCTCTGCCGATTAAATATAAGTGATTTGAATCCAACCAATTTTTTACTGCAAGGTTAAATGTAACCAGTTTTCTCGGCGTTATTCTTCTTTGGGCGTATATTAAACTTAGCTTATGTGTTTTCACTGCCCAGTCTGGAAGAAGATGAATGAGTTCTCCATTTTTTACTAACTTCTCAACTTGGTAATACGGCAAACAGGCGATACCTAAGCCTTCCTCAGCTAGCTGTAATATAGAGCTATAAGTATTTGACCGGAGACTTCCCCCTACTTCAATGTGATATTGCTCATCATTTTTTACCAGCTCAAGCTGATTCCAGCGTTCGTCTTGGCCATTTAAAATAAACGTACAAAGATGTAAATCATGAATCGATTTAACTTCATTGTGGAGTTCAAAATCTTTGTTGCAAACTAGAACATTCCTTATAAAGCCCAGCTCTTTACCAACGACATCATTAGGTAGTTCATCATAAGCTCGAAACGCAACATCAAAATCTCCAGATACTATCTCTCTTTTTATTGGCCCAAAATCTAAGATCAGGTTTATTTGCGGGTGTTGCCGAATAAAAGAAGGGATAACATGACGACAAAGCGCTCGGCCAAATTCAAATGGCGCAGTAACCTTTAAATCTCCAGCGAACTCTTGGGTGATATCTTTTACTCGAATTTCGGCTTCTGAAGCTAATAGCTGAATTTGTTTGGCTTTTAAAAATAACTCTTCCCCCACTTCAGTTAAGGCAATCCGCCGAGTTGTCCGATGAAATAATTTGGCAACTAGAGTGCTTTCAAGGTGACTAACATGGCGTGATACCAAGCCTTTCGATACCTCTAATACTTCCGCAGCCTTAGTAAAACTGCCTTCTTCTGCAACGGTTAGAAATGTCTGTAAATAAGTGAGGTTCATTGATTGACTCTATTTAGTAAACAATACGTTCATTTTGTGCTGTTTTTAACTCGATAGCAATTAGATATGATTTAAATACTGAATTTACAGGAGTAAAAATGAAAATATTAGTCATCGGTGCATCAGGTACCATAGGAAAACAAATAGTCAACGCTTTAGCGGATAAACATGAAGTTATTCAGGCAAACTACAGTAGTGGAGATGTGCAAATTGATATTTCCGATACTGCATCAATTCAATCGATGTTTGACACTATAGGTAAGGTCGATGCCATTGTTTGTGCTACAGGAAATGTCGCCTTTAATACCTTTACTGAGCTATCTCGTGACGAATGGGATGTCGGTATTAATAGTCGATTAATGGGGCAAGTAAACTTAACACAAATTGGCAGCAAATACCTTGCTAAAGGCGGTAGCATCACGCTAACCAGTGGCATTATAGCAGATTACCCAATCGCTTATGGTACCAGTGCAGCAACGTTAAATGGCGCCATAGAGCACTTTGTTAGATCCGTTTCAGTTGAGTTGCCAAAAAGCCTTCGCATTAATGTTGTTAGCCCAACAGTCGTCACCGAATCATTAGCAACCTATGGTGATTACTTCCCAGGATTTAATTCAGTTAATGCCGAAGATGTCGCTAAATATTATGTCCGCTCAGTTTTAGGAGTCGAAACAGGGCAAACATTTAAGGCCTTTGCAGGTAACTAGGTAAACAGGTTAATTAGTCAATAACGATTAAAATTTTAAGGTGAACACAAATGAAAAACATTATTACGCCAATTATTTTGGCAACCATGGTTCTATTCTTTGGAATCCCTTCGATAGCTCATGCATCTGGTGGAGTTAATGTTGATGTTTTTGAAGGTGAAACAGCAACTGTAAATTCTTACTTATTCTCAAATGGCAAATCCTTAGTTGTTATGGACGTTCAGCGCTCCACTGCTGAAGCGAAAAAACTAGCAGAAATGATCAAAAATAAAGGCTTGCCATTAACGCATATTTTAATTTCTCACGGCCACCCAGATCACTATACCGGCATGAGCTGGTTGCTAAAGCAGTTTCCAAAGGCAAAAATTGTTGTCGCCAATGAAGCCATCAAAAAAGATATTCTTGGTTTCTCAACGTGGATGGAAAGTGTGGGTTGGTTAGATGCAGAGCCACTTCTTAAACCAAAGTCTGATAAACAGCCAAATGGTTTTGATTATCTGAAAAATATCAATGTGCTACCAAGCAATACATTAACCATGAATGGTGGTGGCGAGTTAATACTTGCTACACATTATTCCCCAGCTGAAGCAGAGCATGTAACAACCGTGTTTGTTGATGATTTAAATGGTTTTTTTACCTCTGATCTAGCATACAACAAAGTACACTTATGGATGGGACAAGGGGTGAGTAAAAAGCATGTGGCTAACTGGCGAGCACAGTTAAACACCTTTAAGTCTGAATACGCTCAGCGTAATCCTAAAGTCTACCCGGGACATGGTAAGCCTGCGGGTATCAAGTTATTTGGCACTTTGGTGACTTATATCGACGATTTTAATCACATTACCTCAACCGTTAAGTCTAAAGAAGAAGCGATGAGAAAAATGAAGGCGTTATACCCTGATTATAAAGAAGCAGGCTTTTTACTGAAATACAGCATTGATAACCATATGAAATAAGTAACATCAAGTTAACTGATGAATGCTACTTGCGCTTTTTGCTTTCGAGCAAAAGCCAAGTAGTAAACCAAACAAACAACTCGGTTATGAATAATTTGCGCGGTTAAAATTTCCACTAGTGTAAACCCCATACTAAGATCTACATTCTACCTATGATGTATGCAATAGGCTTTGCCATTTTTATCGCTAGTTTACTCTGGCTGCTTAACCGAACAAATATGAAGTAGTTAAAGCATGGTAGGTTTTCTCGTCACTCCAACTTTGTTATTGCCCAGCATAGCTATTATATGGAAGAAATTAAGTGCCAAAGCTACAGAGGTGTCTTTGCCGTCTACCAAAAAAATATTGAAGAGCTATATCTTTATGAAAAAGTAACCTATATAAAATACGACTTATATGATTGGACAATTACTTATATTCAATTCAAGGACATAACAATAGGCATTAAGTTATGTCGCCCTAGATGCATTATTCAAATAGTACAAAGTAAAGAATATATGCCAATAAAAATAATGGAAGCTGATAGGCCATTTTTAGAAATGAAAAAGTGACTCATTATCTTAGCTTAAAAAAGCAGAGAATTTGAAATATTCATGACCGCTTTGTCGGATCACTTGCCGTTAGATAAGCCAAGGCTAACGTCCGTTATCGTATCAAAGTGAATATAAAACAGGGTGATTTTAATCGTTTATTTAGGTCAGCAAAGTGGCAAATGTGATCATGTCTCGATAGTGCGTACAGAAGACATTAATCACAAGTTATTTGCTCTATCATCTCTAATGAATTATTACAGTTATGTTTCTGAGAAGTCTACATAATATATTGTCATACAATTTACTCGGCTCATTCAATAGCTGAGTTAGCACTTTTTAGAAAGAATTCTCGTATTAATAATTACTCATCCCATTTATGGGAATAATTCTGTTTTTTACTTTCTCATAATTGGGAATGTCATCTAGGTAGATTAAAGGTTGTATTAATTCTATATATATATTAATGAGTTGCTGCCTTGGCGTATTATTTGCTGTTATTAAAGAGTTATATAACATTTCAACAAATAACAAGGAGTTTATAACTTGAATAAATTACAAAAAATAGGGGGTGTTTTCGCTATTTTTGAGGCCATTATTTACGTATCTGCGTTTGTATTCTTTGGTGCGTTCTGGAACTTCCCTACCGATGCTGATTCTGTACAAACGTTTGCTTTTCTGGCTGAAAATCAGGTCACCCTGTCCATCGTAAATCTCATCATGTACGTACTCTTTGGGATTTTTTTAGCTGTATTAGTACTGGCGATTAATGAGCGTTTGAAAAGCAATACCCCAACCCTTTCACAAATCGCCTCTATATTTGGTGTTGTTTGGGTGGGCTTAGTCATTGCTAGTGGAATGATTGCAAATATAGGTTTATCTGCTGTTTTGGAGCTATCAACTAAAGAGCCAGAACAAGCTATGACAGTCTGGCGGGCTATTTACTCAGTAGTTGAAGGGGTAGGTGGTGGAAACGAAGTTGTTGGAGGGCTCTGGGTTCTATTGTTAAGTTTTGCCGCTTTAAAAGGTGATGAGCTTTCTAAAAGACTTAACTACTTAGGGCTTTTCGTTGGCATTGTTGGCATTCTTACCGTTTATCCTGCTGAAGTGCTTACAGAAATTTTTGGAGTAAGCCAAATTGTATGGTTTTCTTGGTTGGGAGCAGTCATGCTCGCGAGTAGTAAAAGCTAACACATATGAGCCTATCTCTCGTCAATAGACAATAGTGTTCTTTTAGCTGCCGTTAGGCAGCTAGTTGTTATCAATCAGTAAATTCGTCTTCTTCGCTATGTCGGTTAGTCGTTAAACACTCGTTTACGGCAAACACATATTGAGGCTCTCTTAGTGTGATCTCATCACTGCCTGCTTTTCTCAGTCCTTTTGAGGTGCAGGGGCACTAGACATTCATCGGTTAACCTTTAGCTGGCACTATTCAAGTATCATGACTACTTATTGTTAAACAGGTTTCAGTTAGTTTCAGGCTCAGTTAAGGTGTAAACGAATTTACTCATTGCTCTTATAAGGTAATGCGCACCAATGGCGTGTCTAATCAAGACAATGTGGCTTGAACTGCTTGGCATAATAATCATCTGTAAACCTAATGGCTTGACGATTAATGTAATGCTCCGTTTCATCCAGTTAGGCGAGAAGCTCAGGCCATTGTGCGACTTAACCTTTTAAAAATTTCTTTTCATCAAATACGGTTTTATCCCTAAGCATGAAATAAATACAACGACCAATTTTGTGCGCTAAAGCCGACAGTGCTTTGCCTTTACTCATGCGTCGTTGTAATTTATTAAGGTAGTTTTTGGCTTTGTCATTGCCACGTAAATATAAAACAGCCGCTTCACTAAATGCCCATTTTAGGTGCCCATTGCCAATTTTATTACCACTGGTGCCGTAGGTTTTTCCGGCTGACTCGGCTTTGCATTTTACTAATCGACTATACGATGCAAAGTTTTGTACTGACTTGAAACGCGTTATATGACCTATTTCATACAGAATCGTTAAGCTAAGTATTTGTCCGACACCAGGAAAACTGCGAATAATATAAAGGTAAGTACCGTGATGTTGTTTGGCTTGTTTTTCAATAAAATATTCAACCTTGGCTAACTCTTTTGCATAACAATCAAGCAAGACCATATCGAGTTCAATAGTGCGCTGTACCACTTCATCATCATAATGATGTCGTAAGTGTTCTCGTGCAGAAACATTTTTTAAGTTAAGCGATTGCGCAGGTAAATTATATTGACTGTCAGTATTGACCACATGGGCTTTAAGGCTAGCACCGTGCCTAACTACGCCGGTTCTTCTACGCAATAAGTCGCGGGTTGCCCGCATTTCTTTGGGATAATTATAAGCAAGTGGGAAGTTGCCACCTTTTAACAGGGTAGCGATTTTGTATGAGTCGATTTTATCATTTTTTGCTTTGCCACCATGAATGGCTTTCATGTAAAGCGCATGGCCGAGGACAAAGTCTACCTCATGAGTTTGGCAAAAATCACTGACCCAGTACCAACAATGCATACATTCAACACCGACAACAACATCGCCAATATAAGGTTCGAGTAATCGAAGTAAAGCCAGTGGGTCTGCGCCAATCTTTTGATGAACAAGCTTATTTCCTTGCTGATCTAGGATGCAAACATAAAGAATTTTGGCATGTAAGTCGATTCCACAATAATATTTATGTAAAGTAGTATAGAATTTCATTGAGCTTTCTCCTTTTGGTTTGGTCGCCTTAAAGTTTAGCTAAACGCTGAACTTTGGGGAGAAGGCTCAATTAGTATCAAGCTATTCAAGCGGGACAAATAACAGTTGGCTGCGCTCCGCTTCGCTTCACTTTATAGCCAACAATTACTTAGCCTGTTATTTGGGCATTAGCAATCAGGAGTATCACGCATGAGTACTAGTACAAAAGGTAGTTGTTTGTGTGGTGAGGTTACTTACGAATTAACAGGAAATATTGGTATTTTTCAATATTGCCATTGTTCCCAGTGTCGGAAATTTACGGGCAGTGCGCATGCGTCAAATCTTTTTGTCTCGCCTGACCAGTTTTCGTGGTGTAAAGGTAACTCATTTGTTGGGTATTACGCTCCAAAAGAAACGAAATATTTTGCAACCTCATTTTGTAAGCAATGTGGCTCGTCATTACCATGGCTTGCCAAGGGTGGAAGAGTTGTTGTTGTTCCAGCTGGTACACTTGACGAGCACCCAGGAATTGAACCATCCCAAAATATATTCTGCGCATCAAAGGCAGAATGGTACATACCTCCAAGTGAGCTTCCACAATATGATCAGCTTCCGAATAAGTAACATAAAACGGCTAACAAATCGTTTAAAAGAACGAGAAACCGTTGTCTTTTTCTCCTTCGTCACTAATTTTAGCCAACAATTTTTTACTTCTTAGCGTGACAATAGGATTCAGTGTAAAGGTTATAACTCAACGTTTAGTATTCTCAAGGAAACAAAAATTTGAAAAAGTATATGGTAGTAGAAAAGTTTAAATCTGGTTGTATCGAAGCAAATTATGAAAGGTATAACTCGCAAGGTCGTATGCTCCCTGATGGGCTTCATTATCTAAATTCTTGGGTGAACAAAGAACTTAATGTGTGTTATCAACTGATGGAATCAAATGATATTGAGTTGTTCTCTGAATGGTTTACAAAATGGGATGACTTTGTTGATTTTGAACTTGTTCCACTGGATTGAATTACACATAACAAGCTAATAAATAAAGATAAAAAATAGTTGGCAGCGTTCACTTTAGCCAACCTTTACTTAGCCTGTAATTTGGGTGTTATAGGTAAATCGTAATCTAGGATGGATAATGAATCGAATTAAAATTTTTAGAGCATTAAGTTTTGTTATTGGCTTGGCAATGTTGCTAGCAAGTACAATGGTATTTTTAGGATTGTCCTTCTTTCCTAAAACTAATAACATTGGAATAACAGGTTCTTCTTTGGTGGGAGCTTTCTTCATGTTTTATGCCGTAACTGGAACATCGGATATTTTTAAATACTTCAAGACTCGCTGTGTTAAATAAATAAGTATAACAAGCGTTTAAAACTGGACTGTGAAGTTGGCTTGGTTCCACATCAATACACATTTAGCCAACATAAATTTATCGCAAAATACTGCGTTACCAAGCACTTCAAATTTTAGGCTTGTTGAGAAGTCAGTGTAAAGATACAGTATTTTGTTTTGGTGTTTAAAAATAAAAGCGTTGGCAAGTCATTTAAACCTGCTACGAGACCATATTCAAAAAGGAAGTGCAATGAAAGTTAGAAATGGAATTATAGGAAGCTACTTTATAGTTTTGTCCTCGTTGGCCCATGCTGACATAAGCTCTGTTGATAAAAATAGTATATTGAATGCACTTACGACCAACATTAAGTCACAATATGTTGAAATAAAGAAGATAGATAAAATTTCAAGTGCTTTAGCAAAATTTAAAGTTAGCCCAGCATATAGTAATAGCCAAACACAAGAGCAATTTGCTTCTCTATTAACTGCAGAATTACAAAATATAGACAAGCACTTTGCAGTGCAATGGCAAAATCCAAATGAAAGCCAAGGTCGACAAACAAAGTATGAATCTTGGTTTGCTAAATTAAGTCGAAAAAATTCAGGCTTTAATCGAGTTGAAATACTTGATGGTAATATAGGCTATGTAGATTTTTGGGGCTTTGATGCATTGTCAGACAATTCAAGAAAAGTCGCAGAAGGTGTCATGGGGTTTGTGTCTAACGTAGATGCTCTTATTTTTGATCTTCGTAAAAATGGTGGCGGCAGTGCTGAAATGGTGCAGTTAATTAGTAGCTATTTTTTAAAACCAAATACCCATTTAAACAGTATTTATTGGAGAACGACTGACACCACTCGTGAATTTCGTACCTTTGATAAAGTTAACGGCTCAGTTCGTTTAATGACACCCATATACATACTCACTAGCCGTGATACGTTTTCTGCGGCTGAAGAATTCGCTTATAACTTAAAGCACCTTAAGCGAGCCAAGTTAGTGGGTGAAACCACTAAAGGTGGAGCAAATCCATGGCAATTTTATGAATTAGGAAATGGTTTTAGAGCCGGTATCCCTATCGCTAAGGCAGTTAATCCTAAAACTAAAACAAATTGGGAGTCAGTTGGTGTTAAACCTCACATTGAAGTATCACGCGATAATGCTTTAGATATTGCGTATAAAATGGCGCTGAATGATGTTAAAAAGTCAGTAAGTGATGAGTACCAAGTTAAAGAGATTAGTGACAAACTACAAGAATTGTCTCTTAACAAGCAAGGGTAGGTTGTGCGCAGTTAACAAACTGCTCAATTGGAAAATTACAGGGCGTTATATGCTCAAGAAGGATTCAGCTATGATCTCAAATATCGGTAAATGTCACTGCGGGAAAACAAAGGTCAAAGTTTACCTTCCTGAAACGCTAGACCAATATAGTCCTCGAGCATGTGATTGTGACTTTTGTATTTCTAGAGATATTTCCTACCTTTCACATCCTGATGGAGAGCTTGAAATTGAAAGCATCGAGTCTCTTGAAGTACAGCGCCAGGGTTCTAACCAAGCGGGCTTTGTCACATGTGGAAGTTGTAAAACAGTCATAGCAGCTACTTTGCAGTTAGAAAATAAACTTGTAGGAGCCCTAAATTCAACGTTATTGTCTGATTTTTCGCTTCTTCAAAAGTCTATTACTGTTTCTCCTAAACGACTTGAAGGAAAAGAAAAAGTAGAGCGCTGGAAAACACTTTGGCTCAATGTTAAAGTCAATGGAAACAATCATATATAACAAACTGTTGAAGCAGAATTAATAAAAATTAGCGAGTACGGCTTGGCATTTTAACCAACATTAATTTTCCCCTTGACGGGGCATGATGAATACAAGGATATATCAGGTGCAAAAATTTATAATGAGTCTCTTCATAATCATATCAATGGCGACGCACGCTAAAAGTGATTTTACACCTGAAGAATTAGAAAAATTATCATATGACTTTGTTAAAGCAATAGATTTAAGACAACAACCAGATACTAAAATTGAAGATATTGATCACTATATTTCTTTATTAGACGACAATTTCATTGATGAGCACATCAAATATAAATTTACATACACTGATAAAGTTAAATTAAGAGAAGATATGATTGCTAAAATGACTGGCGAAATCATTTTTAGCTCAATTAAAATTGATGAATTAATCATTGGTAAAAATGTTACTTTTATTAAAATGACTGAAACAATCAAAGGTAAACCTAGCCACCTCAATAAAATAGTTGAATATACAAAAACAAATGTGCTTTCTGTAGAATTTAACGATAGGGGTCTTATCACTCATATTCGTCGACATCACGGTTAAATCAGCAAAAGTATAGTTGTCTGCTTTCGTCTTTAACATGTTAGCCAACTAAACTTAGCCCTTAACAGGGGGCTTTAAAGCGGGAGTAATATAAAACTATGTATCTTGGAAAATGTTTGTGTGGTGAAGTAGAAATAAAAATCAAAGGTGATATCAGTGATATTATTCACTGCCATTGCTCTTTGTGTAGAAAAAATAGCGGCACTGCTTTTGCTACTAATGGCTTTATTAATGCTTCTGAATTTGAAATTATTTCCGGTAAAGATAATTTAAGTACCTTCTCTTTTAAACCTGGTCGAAATAGACATTTTTGTACTGGCTGTGGTTCTCCTGTTTATAGTTCGAATGAACAAGATCCTACCCGTTATCGAATAAGACTGGGCATTTTAGATTCCAATATTACTGAAAGGCCTATTTCACATAACTTTGTTTCGTCAAAAGCAAACTGGGAAGAACTCGATGTTAAGCTCCCAAGGTATGACTCATTTGAGCCTAGTCGCAAGTAACTCCCTAACAATAGTTAGAGTGGGACTGGTAGCTGTTTACTTGGTTCCGCTTCGTTTAATCGCACTATTTTTAGCCTTTTATCACGGCGTTATATTCCTACAATGTTCGAATGTGGAGTTACTTTTTGGAAATTAGAAAACTCAATGCGTTGCGTGGATTAGCGGCTATTATTGTATTCATTACCCATTTTAGCGACATAACAAATTGGCTTGATGGAGCTTTAGGTGGAGGCTCTGGAGCATACGGGGTAATGTTGTTCTTCTTATTGAGTGGCTTTTTAATGTCTTACCTGTATTTAGGTCAAGAATTCAATAAGGTTAATATCAAACGTTATTTCTTAGCACGCGTGGCAAGGGTAGTGCCGTTGTATCTAATTGTTGTATTGAGCTCATATTTGCTTTCTATAGGCGATTATAACAGCCTGTATAATATTTCAAATCACAACACATTGATTGGCCATCTTTTATTTGTATATGGTGAAAGTGTACTTTGGTCCATCCCACCTGAGATACAGTTTTACTTCATTTTTATTATATTTTGGTCATTTGCGAAAAGCAGAATAGGGTATATATACCTTTCTATTATAGCTGTATTGATCTTTCTATTTTTTACAAACTTTCCACGTGTATATGGTGACTTAAATGGCATCCCTTACAACTTGTTTAATACGCTAAGAAGTCTGCCTTATTTTTTTATTGGGGTTATCTTTGGAATGCATTTTAATTCTTTAAAAGTGCCAAAGTACCTTAGGAAGCATTGGTTTATTTTGGTTCTTTTTCTAATTCCAATGATGTATCCACAAATCACGAGTATTACCTCAGATGCTAAAACTAGAATGTGGTTAAGCTATGAAGTATTGCTTGTAATGAGCAGCGTTTTCTTTTGCATTGTGTTCTTAGTGCCCAATAACAACTTATTATTGGCTAATAAGATTAGTGATTTCATCGGAAAAATATCATATTCATTATACTTGTTACATATGCCAATAATTACTCTCGTAAATCAGCTTAATGTGAGTGTTGAATTTAAACTTTTACTGTCTCTGGCTTTAACAATTTCAATAGCATATATATCATATAGATATTTTGAGAAACCTGTTGCTAGATTAATACGCAGGGCAGCAGCTAAAAAGTCAAACAAACCAATCAGACGTGACTGTGAAATTGCGCCATAATAGTGGAAACTCTCGATTTTATCGGAGCAAAATTACTGGTAACAGTTTGATTCTATTTCGCATTTAAACCAGTCATTAATTAGACCAATTTTGGGGCATTAAATGCATATAATTTCCCAGCTCATTAGAAGCTATAAAGCTTGAATCAATTACTTTAAAATCTTACAACTTTTGCTATTATGAGGGCCGTTTTATTTAATAACAGCCCGAGAGTAGTATGCGATATTGGTTAGTGGGTTTATTTTGTGTGGGCCTGATGTCTGGCTGTGGTAGTGATGATGGCGTTTCTATCGACAATCAGGAATCAGATGAAACCGTTTCGAGTGATGAAGGCTCAAATGACAGTCCCGATCCTAGTAGTGATGTAGACAGTGATGAAGATGATGCCAACTATAGTCAAATCAAATGTAATGATGATCTAACAGTCGTTTTAAATTTGGTTAATAAACTACGTGCACAGCAACAAAGTTGTGGCAGTGAAAACTATGGTCCTGTGGATGCGTTAACTTGGAATGCTTCATTGACATCGGCTGCACAAGTGCATTCGAATAATATGGCTAATTATGATTTTTTTAGTCATACAGGTCTTGACGACAGTACCGTAGCGACAAGGGTTACAGCGCAAGGCTACACCTGGTCTTATGTGGCAGAAAATATTGCTGGCGGTCAGACTACGGCACAATCTGTAGTGGATGCGTGGATGACAAGTGACGGACATTGTAAAAATATCATGAGCGAAAATACCACGGAAATGGGTTTAGCGTGTAGTGAAAACAGTGATGTAACTTATACTTATTATTGGACACAAGTATTTGCTAAGCCCCAATAACCATCAGTCGTGCTGGATTTAATTGCTATTGACGCGTTAATAAAATGACAAACTATCTCTCTGCGCTCATATTTAGCCAATCATACTTTGTCTTTAGTAAGGCGATATAACTAATAGTGAATCTCTAAACTATGCGAATTATTCTCAGTTTTCTAATCATTTTTTGTTTAAATGGGTGTGTTTCTACAGATCAAAACAATAAGTTAGCACAAGTTGTGAAGGAGTATTTTGAAACCTACTCACAACGAGATGATTTCAAAAAGTTTATGAATTACTACGCTGATAATGCCCAGTTTAAGGATATTATTTATGGTAATAGCTTGAATGGCAAAGCTGAAATAAGAAACTTTTTAGACTGGAATAGAGGAGAATTTAAAGCGCTTAACGGTCCTAAAATATTAACTGTTACAAGGCAGACTGTTGGCAATAATAATGTGATAACGGAAGGTTTTTTTCATAGCTTTAGTTATGATGGACAAAACCTGGGACCATGGCTTTTTGTAATTACGTTAGAGTTTGATTCAGAAAATAAAATTATACAACAAACTGATTGGATTAATTACACACCTAGAGCTAACTTTTTGGGTGGTAAGAATATGAATGAAGTAGTTGAAATAGAAGAGTTATAACAAGTGTTCTAACAATTGTTATAACAAGGAAAAATACCGTTATTATGTTGACACCCTTGCTGATGTAAGTAGCTATTTTTTGCCCATTACGGGGTGTTATGCCACAGAGAATAAAATTGCATGCCAGAGCCTGACCCATTAAAAATCAAGTCCTTTGTTACACCAAAAGATCTCGGTCAGTGGCTAAAGGTAAATCACGCTTTTGAAAGTGAACTCTGGATAAAGATATACAAGAAAAATACGGGAATTCAAAGCGTTACTTGGAATAATGTCGTGATCGAGGTCTTATGTTGGGGTTGGATCGACGGTATTAAGAAGTCAATCGACGACCAAGCCTACCTTCAGCGCATTACTCCCAGAAAAGCGAGGAGTAACTGGTCTAAAAGGAACACAGATCATGCAGAACGTTTGATAAGTGAGGGCCGGATGATGGAATCAGGTTTAGTACATATTCGCGCTGCAAAAGCCGATGGGCGTTGGCAAAACGCTTATGTGGTAAGTGAAATGGAAGTGCCCGCAGATTTCCTAGCAGCACTGGAGAGCAAGCCTACTGTTAAAGTGTTTTTTGAAACACTCAATAAATCTAGTCGTTATACTATTGCTTACGGATTGTTAAGCGCAAAGAAACCTGAAACCAGGCTAAGACGCTTTGAAAAATTCATGAACATGCTTGTACATGAAGAAAAGCCTTAGTAAGTAATCTTCGGCATAATAAGTCATTTAGAAGGACAAAAAACAGTTGGCTAGTACTTGGGTGTTAGCTGTTTATCAAAGTAGCAGGAGTATTAATGAAAATAGTGTACGAAACAGACAGGTTGATTATCAGACATCTTCAGCTTGAAGATGCTGAATTCATAATTAGACTGTTAAATGAAGAGTCTTTTATTCGTTTTATTGCAGATAAAAAAGTACGAACGAAAACTGATGCGGAAAACTATTTATTGGGTGGCCCTTTGGATAGCTATAAAGCTTTTGGCTTTGGTCTTAATCTAGTTGTATTAAAAAGTACGGGAACACCAATAGGCATGTGCGGTTTGTTGAAAAGAACGGAGCTTGAACATCCTGATGTCGGTTATGCCTTTTTACCCGAATTTTGTGGTATGGGCTTTGCGCATGAAGCCACTCTATCAATACTCAATGATGGGGTTACAACACATTCTTTGCAAAGGATATTAGCGGTAACATCTCCAGATAACTTAAGCTCTATCGCGTTATTAAGAAAAGTTGGATTTAATTCTATAGGCACTATGGAATTATATGGCTCAGAAAATAATATATATGAATACCGATCATAAAAATATTACCAACCTATTTTAAGCGTATCCAAATGCAGTTAGTTGTATTCGGTGCATACCATTCTCGCCAATCATTTCACCTTTAATAAATTAATATATTGCAAGAAACTAACCTGTCAGTTCTTTGTCATAAATCAGCTAAATATTCTCTCAAACGGGTTTAGCCATCAATGGAGTTAACGCTTTTTTACGATGGAAAAATTCAATAAACAAGCTAGTAATTAACTACAGTTATCTTTGATAAATATTTACTTTTTTAAATTTTATATTCATTTTAACAAGCTACCTTTGATTATTACTAAGTCGTTTTGCTTCAACTTTCATCCTGAGCAGGCCTTTTAAAAAGATGAAATATAAATATCTTTAGGTTATCAAATAATATTCGACTATGTAGTAAGTTACTAATAGAATATAGATTTTTTAGCTTTGTTAATACATTTGTATTTTTAATGATGAGATAAATAACGAGATACTTGGACTAAATATCGAGCTAAATTGCATTGTTTTATCATAGGAGGTAATTTCATTTTGATTATTTATGCTATTCATAATAAGCTGACTCAGCCTTAATATTTAGGCTTGTGAAGATGTTGTATTTTTCAATGTAGACATTGGCGAATAATGCAGCATTTTTGAAGCTGTTTATCTTAAAGTATGGCGATTGTAATTAATTGCGCTCTCGCATAAAGCGCTTTGTTTGCAATGTACCGCAAAGCATCACAAGTTCGGTTATAAGATATGTGAATGTTTTGCGCAGAACTTTTACGTGATGGATGATTATCCATACAGGCGTATAAATGGACAAGTTAAGGTTGGTTTCTCTCATTTCACTATTTTAACCAACTGCTTTTAGTCACTTAAGGTGGCTATTTATTGTTAAATCTTAACTTAAACCAAAAATATCAATACAAATTTAAACTTAACCATGGAAAGAGACGTAATGAAATTAGAATCAATAGCGTTACACGAAGGCTACAAATCAGAAGATACTACTAAAGCAGCAGCAGTTCCTATTTACCAAACAACTTCTTATACCTTTGATGATACTCAGCACGGTGCCGATTTATTTGACTTGAAAGTACAGGGCAATATTTACACACGTATTATGAACCCAACAACGGATGTATTGGAAAAACGTATCGCGGCAATGGAAGGCGGTATAGGCTCTGTTTGTGTTGCTTCAGGTATGGCTGCAATTACTTATGCACTTCAGTGTATTTGTGAAACGGGTGATAATATTGTTAGCACTAGTGAGCTTTATGGAGGTACTTACAATTTATTTGCTCATGCATTACCTAAACAAGGTATTGAGTCTCGCATGGTTAAGCATGATGATTTCGAAGGATTTGAGCAATCAATTGATGCTAAAACGAAAGCGATTTTTTGTGAGTCTATCGGTAACCCTGCCGGTAACGTCGTTGATATTTCTCGTTTAGCCGATATTGCTCATAAACATGGTGTGCCGTTAATTGTAGATAATACCGTTGCGACGCCTTACTTATGTCGTCCGTTTGAGTTAGGTGCTGATATAGTTGTGCATTCACTGACTAAGTACATCGGTGGTCACGGAACGTCAATTGGTGGTGTTATCATCGATTCTGGTAAGTTCGACTGGGTAGCCAATAAAGAGCGTTTCCCTGTATTGAATGAACCTGATCCAGCCTATCACGGTGTGGTATATACGGAAGCCTTAGGTGCTGCAGCATACATTGGTCGCTGTCGTGTTGGTCCATTAAGAAATACGGGCGCAGCAATATCGCCAATGAATTCTTTCCAAATTTTACAGGGCCTTGAAACACTTGGTTTACGTATGGATCGTCATTGTGATAATGCTGAAAAGCTGGCTGCCTATCTTCAACAACATGATAAAGTTGAATGGGTAAACTATGCGGCCTTACCTGAAAGCCCTTACCGCGCAAACTGTGAAAAAATCACCTCTGGTAAAGCCTCAGGTATTTTAAGTTTTGGTATTGCAGGTGGACTTGAATCAGGCACTAAATTTATTGATGCGTTGCAAATGATTTTGCGCCTTGTGAACATAGGTGATGCAAAATCTCTTGCTTGTCATCCTGCCTCTACTACTCATAGACAATTAAATGAGAAAGAACTTGCGGCAGCAGGTGTTAGCTCTGATTTGATCAGAATATCTGTGGGTATCGAGCACATTGACGATATCATCGCAGATGTTAGCCAAGCGTTAGACAAAGTATAACAACGAGCAATAATGACGCGTTAACGCGTCATTATTGTGCGTTTGACTAGCTCGGTTGACCTTTCTCGGTTGAATTTTGTTCGAGATAAAAGCGGTTTAATCGCGAAAGAGCAACAGACGCTATCATTTTATGATCTTTAAAATCGATTCTATTCAATGAACCTTAAAGACAGATATCTCGTTACTTCACTCATTATTTGGCTTGTAGCCACAGTAGAATCTATTGGTGGACTAGCGGGTTACTGGTCTATTACGGGCAACGAACGATTCGTTATTTTGTTGATTGAAAGCGCTGTGCTTGTTGCGCTTCTTGCTAATTGTTACGCCATCAAAAATTGGGTGTATCGCCACTCAATGGAAACACCACATCGGGTTTGTGCATGGGTTACGTTTGTTGCTTTAGCTTTGTGCGTTTGTGGTGACGTAGTTAATTTTAATTTACCGCAGACATATTATCGATATGGTGGCATTGTAAAACATGACTACCTTGCTGATTCAGTCACTTTTTTTGCTCCTGGATATGCTTTATTTCTAACGATTGCTTGCTGGTTTGCTATCTCCAGCGGCATTAAACCTAAAGTGTTGCTTATTTGGATTATTATTGCATCGTTAGTGGGAGCCGCTTCCTTTTTATCTATGCATATACCAAATACCGGACAACACGTTTCTATGGTTACGGGCAGTTATGCTGTGCTCATTACGATTGTTGGTGCAAGTGGTTTCATCTTGATAACCGGGCTGCGAAACGCTGCAAAAAATCGTGGCATTTGGCTTGTTGCTATAGGGCTTGTGTTAGCTGCAGTTGCTGATGGTGTTATTGGTCAATTTTGGATTTACGGTAATGCTGGGGAAGGCTTCTTTCCTGCAGCGAAATACGTTAATTGGTCACTGTATATTGGCTCTCAATGTTTACTTATACATATAGCTCGACTTGGTGTGTTGTTTAAAAAAGGCAAGTAAAATGCCTTACCTAACCGCAGCCATGGACAGTAGTTATAAACTGCGAATATTGCTTATGGACGTTAATGTAGCGATCAATGGTGAAATAGTTATTTACTCTATGGTATCGTTAGTAACATAAGTTGCTGCTATTACTAGGTTTGAGTAATACCTTTACACCTAAAGTAACAATGAAAATAGGTCAGCTGTAATAAGCTGACCACCATAGTAAAGCAATTTAGCCCATGTATTGGGTGTTATAGCGTTTACCGCTTTTCGGTAAAGTTATATTTTAATGAGGAGAGAGATAATGTTTAGTCATATTATGATTGGCGCAAACGATATACAAGAATCAAAGGTTTTCTATGACGCTATTCTTGGTGAAATGGGATACGAAGCCGGTGTAATTGATGAAAAAGGTCGCTGTTTTTACTTTACCGACAGTGGTGTTTTTGCATTGACTAAACCTATTGATGGCAAACCAGCGTGTAATGGAAATGGCACTACGATTGGTTTTACAGCCAAAACGCCTGCTATAGCTGATGCATGGCATGCCGCTGGTGTTGCTAATGGTGGCACAACTTGTGAAGATCTCCCTGGTGTTCGTGAAGGGGCAATAGGTAAACTTTATCTTGCGTATTTACGCGATCCATCTGACAACAAAATTTGTGCGCTTCACCGTATAGGCTAACTGTCAATACCTTGCATAACATAGCTGCGTTTATCGGTAATGATGACATTTTGTTGTTCGCCGTGAACGTAAGCTATCGATAGTATTTGATATTAAGAATACCCACTACCTAGTAAAAAGTCTTTAACTGAACTCACGACCAAGTTTGCCTAAACTTTGGCTGCAATTTAGTAGCACATTATAGCTATCACAATTGTACTTACTCATACTCAAAGAGTGCGGTATTATACGCGTATACACCGTTTATCAATTATGTACATACTTACCCCTCTTAAGTAGGCTAATTAACGTCTACTACTTATTTAGCTAACACTATTTTATCCACTGACTTGGATGATATCGGATCTGGAGTATCTCTTCGTGAAGAGTATTGATTTATTTGTAAAAAATTGGGGGACTAAACAAACTATGGTCCCGATCGAAAAGCATGATATTGAAGCGGTTGAAACAGCATTAAATGCTATTTTACCCGACTCATATAAATACTTAATATCAACTTATGGACTGGTTCATACACCCAACGTAATGACTAAAATTGTTGATTTAAATGTTGAGGTAACAGATGTTCAAGACTTCTTAAGCCTTGATGATGTCTCATCTCTGTCTAAGTTATATGAAATGAGTGGCATGCCAAAAGGGCATATATTATTTGCTTCAGATTGTGAGGGCAATATGTTTTGTTTCAAACTTGCAGAATGTCAAAATCAACAAGTTGATGTTGCTGTATGGTTTTATAATCATGGTTTGTGCACTATTGAAAAAGTGTCTGAATCTTTTAGCGATTGGTTAGAGCAATTTAATAAACTTGAAGAGTGCTAATAATCCTTGATACAAAAGTAGATTGTTAGAGATTGAGGTATAGCCAAAATTTAGCGCTGATCAAAACCAGCTAATGGGCTTTATAAATATAGTGAGAGTCAGGTGAAGAAAAACAATATTGAAGCTGATATCAGCTTCCGATTTTTGAGTTTAGATAAGTTTCAAGCGTATTCTTTAGTACGAGAAATTTTAGGCTCTACTCATGAAGAACACAGTGAAAATAAATGTTATATCGCCTGCGTACCGTTAACACAGCAGAACTTTGAAGATATAAATGATTACTTTGTGCGTCAAAGAATTGAGATAGCAGCATGTGATATTTTGGTTTCTGTAAACGCAGATTCAAAGTCGGGAGTTGTTGATGTACCACAGATAGTCAACCGTATGCTTAAGTATATTGACTGTAAGTTAACTTTTTCTTTTACGACAGCGTAATTGTGCTGTAACAACTCGTGAAATAGCCACATATAGCGTATGCTAGCCGCCATTAAAAATTTTGTTGTAGTTTATGACCATTAACGTAAAAAACATTTCAGCTCCTGAAGTTACTTGTGCAAACTGTCAGGCATGTTGTTGTAGCTTAGAAGTGATGCTTCTTACTGATACTGGCGTTCCTGATCGACATGTTTATGTAGATAAACATGGCAAAGAAACTATGCTGCGCTTTGATGATGGTTGGTGCTCGGCATTAGATCGAGATACGCTCATGTGTAGTATTTACGAGAATCGACCTTGGGTTTGTCGCATATTTGAAATGGGTTCTAATGAATGTATAGAAGAGCGGGAAGAAAAAATGTAGTGTCTTCTACATTAATACCAACCCGTATATGAAAGTGATCACTTCTTTATACGGATTGTTATAATTACAGGCTTTACCCGATAAATTTATATTCCCATATTGATGCTGTACACATTCATTTCCTTAATGGCACCATTGGTGTTGCCAATAAAAGTTCGATCTTAGTAGTGCTTACCTTTTTACTCAGTTTTTTTCACGGTACAATAGTAAAAAACAAGTGGATGAAATTCACTTGTCTGTTTTCTCGATGCTTTTTGCATCGCCAGCTAATCCTATAAGAGCAAATAATTTCATGAATCCATATACCGATATTGCCGATTTAATCGCAAACCTAGAGTCAGAGATTAAAGCTCTTACACAAACAATTGAGACTTTGAAGCAAGAGCCACAGGGTTTTAATGAAGAAATAATCTTCAAATATATTGATACTGCAAGTACGGGTAAAACAAAAGATTATGTAAGATCATTAGGGGTAAAGTCTGAGCGAGGATCACTGTTCTCATCGGGTGATGTTAGCAAATTAATCAAAAATGGTGCTGAAGATATCTCTCCTGAGTTACTCGCTATAGCACGTGACGTGGTTAACATGAAAAAAATCAAACGCTAAGCACAGTTAGTCTGTGATTCATCTAATTTAAATTTACCTCTTACTTACCTTACAGTAGGCTTTATTCTATGAAAAACCGTTTAACTTCAGTGGTATCAACACTGATTCTTGCAACATTAAGCTTTAATGTTGTACAAGCACATAGCCAATCAGATAACTTTTCAGCAGAGCAGTTATCACATGTTACAGAAATAAAACAACAAGCACTAGAAAGCAACCTCGCTTGGGATTTAGTCGAGTCGTTAACGACCGAAGTTGGTCCTAGAATGCCTGGTACACCGGGCGACGAAGCGGGTGTCGCATGGGCCGTTGCTAAATTTAAAGCAATGGGCTTTGATAAAGTGTGGACCGAGCCAGCTACCTTTCCTAAATGGATCCGTTACTCAGAATCAGCCTTTGTTGTAAGCCCGGCACCACAGACATTACACATAACAGCACTTGGTAATAGTATTAGTACACCTAAAGAGGGTATTGAAGCTCAAGTTATTGAATTTGAAAACTTAGCTGATTTAGAAAATGCTGCTGACAATGCGGCTGAAGGTAAAATTGTTTTTATTAACTACCGAATGGACCGCGATAGAGATGGTAATGGTTATGGCCCAGCGGTTAAAGCCCGTAGTCGTGGTGCCGTAGTCGCCGCCCAAAAAGGTGCTGTGGGTTATGTGATGCGTTCAGTTAGTACTGCTACTCATCGTTTTGCTCATACTGGTGGTAGCCATTATAAAGAAGGTATCACTAAAATTGTTTCTACTGCAATTTCAAATGCAGATGCTGATCAATTGCATCGCTTAGTTGCTTTAGGTAAACCCGTCATTATTAATATCAATGTACAAGCGAAATCAATGGGTGAGGGCACTTCATACAACGTTATTGGAGAGTTTACGGGTAGTGAATTTCCGAAAGAGCATGTACTGATCGGTGGCCATTTAGATTCTTGGGATCTTGGTACGGGTGCATTAGACGACGGCGCAGGTATTGCGATAACAATGGCTGCGGCAAAATTTGCCACGTTAAAAGGCCAACCTAAACGTAGTATTCGAGTAGTATTATTTGCTGCAGAAGAATTTGGCTTATGGGGTGCTAAAGCTTACGCAAAGGCAAACGAGAAAACGCTTTCAAATATTGTAGCGGCTGCGGAGTCTGATTTCGGCGCAGATAAAATTTGGGCATTTGAATCAAATGTTCATACGAGTTCAATACCTTTAGTTAATGAAATTGCAGCAATGCTGAAACCGTTAAATGTTGAGTATATCGCTAATAATGCAGCACGTAACGGACCAGATCTTATTCCGCTTAGACCGTTTAAGGTTCCTGCGTTTGCTTTGTCACAAGACGGTACCGATTATTTTGATTATCACCACACTGCTGATGATACGTTAGATAAAGTGGATCCTGCAAAGTTACGCCACAATGTTGCGAGCTATGCAATATTCGCTTACATGGCCGCTAATGCCAAAACTCGTATTATGGGTAAGTAACAACACAGATATATAAAATATCTGTTAAGTTATTTAAAAAGCACTGGGCAATTACTCGGTGCTTTTTTATTTCCGTTATAAAAGCCCTAGCTATCGAACTTGTTTTTCAACCGTGTTAACTTGTAAGTAAAGTTGAGTATTTCAAGGGGCTTTCATTGGTTGTAGGGTATAAAATTAGTTCACAAATTAGTGATATGGATTTGTCTGTTATTCATGGTTACTTGACTGAGTCTTATTGGGCAAAGAACATTCCAGTAAACACGTTGGAAATAGCCATTAACAACTCTTTATGTTTTGGTGTTTTTACTGACGATGGTAATCAAGTTGCGTTCGCTCGTATGATTACTGATACCGCAACGTTTGCCTATTTAGCAGATGTTTTTGTATTAGAAGGGCATAGGGGTAAAGGGATTAGTAAATACTTGATGCAAAACATTATAGAGCACCCAAAATTACAAGGTATTCGTCGAATGGCACTTGCAACAAGTGATGCTCATGGTTTATATCAGCAATTTGGTTTTACTGCGCTTAGCTCTCCGGCCTCTTTTATGGAATTGCATCAACCAGATGTTTATACTAGTTCTCTTTAAGGGGTAAGTTTGCAGCTCAAATGGCGTGAGCATTGAAAAAAGCTTACTAAATATACTTTAAACAGCTTTTATTAAAGGTATATGGTCTAACGTGAGTGCAGTTTCACTTCATTATATCTGTTATTCTACTCGCTTTTATACTTCCAGCTTAGGTTTTACTATTATATGAATCGTACACTTCTTCCGACTCTCGTTGGTGTTTTAACTAGTTTATTTGTCATTTGGTTGCTTCATACCTTGTTAGTGGTTGATGATTGTTTAGATCACGGCGGCGCTTTTGATTATTCTACCGCTAAATGCCTGCTTGAAAGTGGTGAGGTATATACACCTAGTTTAGAAAACTTTGCGCTTGTCCTTTATTTTGTAGTTGGCTTTGGTGTTTCATATTTAGTGTCTACGCTAATCAGAAAATTACTTAACAGCAAAGATTAATAACCATAAATGTTAGAAAATTCGATGAAAATCGCTGTCCAATTTAACCATTCTGTTTAATTTGCAGGCGGCAATTTAATCTTACTATTTGATAATAATAAATAATCTTAAAGAAAATCACATATCCAGAAAAATTAAGACAATATTTTACAAAATATAAATCAGGGTGAGCAGGTCTATTAATCTAGACACGTTTACTTATTTCTGGAATTTCCTTTGCTACGAAGTTTTGCAATCCAAGCTATTATTTTTTTAGTTGCCTTTCAACTGCTTTCTTTTTTAAGAGAAACCAGTATGTTAGCAACCGA
>OJGO01000229.1_pt1 | contig 24578 bp, 21 predicted proteins | sample 1594871 | NCBI WGS metagenome assembly OJGO01 (sample SAMN05416798, study PRJEB24817) | seawater metagenome | isolation source: Sea water | place: Canada:Atlantic | collected 2013-07 | reverse complement strand
CAATTTCATTAAGGATTCGTAACTTTGAATCGAGTCAAATGAAAGTCAATGATAAACACGGCAACCCTATTGAAATTGCTACCGTAGTGGTTTGGTCAGTAGATGATACCGCTGAGGCTGTATTTGAAGTCGATGACTACCTAAGTTTTGTTACTATACAAAGTGAGTCGGCATTAAGAAATATGGCAATTAGTTATCCGTATGATCAACATGAAGGGGATCAAATTGCGCTTCGAAGCCATCCTAAGGAAGTCTCTGAAGCCTTAATCATAGAGATACAACAGCGATTAGAAAAAGCAGGCGTGAAAGTGCATGAAGCACGTATAAGTCATTTAGCGTATGCGCCAGAAATTGCCAATGCTATGCTGCAAAGGCAGCAGGCTTCTGCGATAATTGCCGCTCGTCGACTTATTGTTGATGGTGCTGTGGGTATGGTAGAAATGGCACTCAAACAATTATCTGATAAAGATATTGTTGAATTAGATGAAGAGCGTAAAGCTACCATGGTAAGTAACTTGCTGGTCGTTTTATGTAGCGATAAAAGCACGCAACCGGTCGTTAATACAGGCAGTCTGTATTAATTTCAATGAGTATTGAATCGGCAGCAAATACCAATCGGACTAATTAATTGTACACTTAGCGAGATTTAAAAGGCTTAGAGGCAAGGCATTGATTACAGAGAATGGTTATTCAGGAGAATATGCTCCTGCATTCTCTAATAAGCTGCATCCATGCAGTGTCCTTGCAAAATCAATAACGCAACTTATAAGCCTTTACTTTTTATTAGGTACTCGTCCTTTGGAAGCTAATTAGCAAACTGATAACAGCGTAAAATGAATGAAATATAGAATAACTATGTTTAACAAATTTTTCTTGTTCTAAGCTCACTAATGTAGCTCTGAGTAGGGAATAAATTTAATCAAATGGGTATAACATATTGTTATGTTTTGGAGTCGATTATGTCACCAACAAGCTTAGTCAGATTACTCACCTTAGCCGCCTTATGGGGTGGTTCTTTTCTTTTTATGCGTATCGCTGCAAACCCACTCGGCCCCGTGGTACTCATTGAAGCAAGGGTTGCTTTTGCTGCAATCACATTATTCTTTCTTTCTTTTTATATTAAAAGCAAACTGCAATTTTTCGATAACATCAAACATTTTTTTATATTAGGGTTGTTTAATTCTGCTTTGCCCTTTTTACTTTTTGCTTATGCTGCTCAGTTTTTAAATGTATCTACGCTAGCTATTTTGAATTCAACCTCACCTATATGGGCTGCGATTATTGGCGCTTTTTTAGCAAAAAAAAGGTTAAGTAAACGTGTTTCAACAGGGCTGGCTTTAGGTGTTATTGGTGTAAGTGTATTGGTTGGCTGGCAAGGATTAAGAATAGGAGAAAGTGCCATACTCCCGATAACCTGTGCTTTGATGGCGGCGTTAAGTTATGGCATCGCTACCAATTACGCTAAAACTGCGCCACAAGTTGAGGCATATGATAATGCTCATGGCAGCATGTGGGCTTCGGTTATTATCATTTTGCCCTTACTACCCTTTTTTCCATTTAGAGAAAGCCTCACTCTTGATATTTTCACTGCAGTCATACTACTTGGGGTATTTTGTACTGGGTTAGCTTATTTACTTTATTTTCGTTTAATTGCTGATTTAGGAGCCCCCTCGGCGCTCTCTGTAACTTTTTTAATTCCCTTATTTGGTATCTTATGGGGACATCTATTTCTCGATGAAATTATTGGCTTAAATACTTTAATAGGTTCAATATTGGTCATTGCCGGAACGATATTTGTGACAGGGTTCTCCCCAACAACTGTATTTAAGAAAGGGATATTGAAAAATGGATAACGTTGAGTCACATCGCCACTACCAAATTGTTGAAAAAGCGATACAGTTTATCAATACAAACTTTGATAAACAGCCAACACTTATAGATATTGCTGGCTCGGTACATATGAGTGAACATCATTTACAACGAGTATTTTCTCAGTGGGCTGGCATTTCACCAAAGCGCTTTTTACAGTTTATTACTAAACAAGCCGCATTAGATGCTTTACAAAACACCAGCAGCTTACTTGAAGCAAGCCATAGCATAGGACTGTCTGGCTCAGGAAGATTACATGACCTTTTAGTAACTTGCGAAGGGATGACACCAGGAGAATTAAAAACTGGTGGTGAAGGAGTGATGATTCAATACGGTGTTTGTTCAACGCCTTTTGGCGAGGCAATTTTAGCTTGGACATTAAGAGGCGTTTGCTACCTTCAATTTATTAGAGATCAGCAACAAGCAGTGATTGATGAGTTATATCGGCAATGGCCCAACGCGATTATTACAGTCAATAGAGAAGAAGCAGAGCAAATGGGCAATGAGATTTTTTCTTCGTCGCTTGAACGAGGAAAAATTCATTTACTGCTAAAAGGAACAAACTTTCAAATAAAAGTTTGGGAAGCATTAATTAATACTCATTGCTCACAGCAGCTTTCCTATTCACAAGTTTCACAACTAATCGACTCACCAAAAGCTTCAAGGGCAGTGGGTAGTGCCCTGGCAAATAATACTATTGCTTACTTGATACCTTGTCATCGTGTCATTAAAAACAATGGCGAAATTGGCAATTACCGTTGGGGGGTTGAACGAAAAACAGCCATGCTTGCATGGGAGCAAGCATCATTAGAATAATAAACAGCTTAAAATATTGTGTGATTAATGCTTCAATTTTAGAGACAGCAAAGTAGCCATTGCCACAAATCCACTTGATATCCACAAACAGGCTTCCAAACCATAGTTTTGATATACCCAACCTGACAGCACGGTACCTATTAACCTGCCCATGGCATTAGCCATATAATAAAAACCAACATCAAGGGATACCCCATCACTTCCAGCATAACTTACGATGAGGTAGCTATGCAGTGACGAATTAATGGCAAATACAGCACCAAAAATGAGTAGCCCAATAATGAGAGAAGCTTGCACATGAAAATTAAAATGTAATGCCAAGGCAATAGCTGCAGGTATTAGTGTTAAATAACTTGCCCATAAAAATGCATCTCTGCCCGTAGGAGAGTTACCTTGCTGTTTTCCAATCCCCTTACCTGTCGATTTTCCTGTTCCTCTATTGGTAACTAAAGGCGCAGCAGATTGAACAAGACCATAACCAATGATCCAACTTGCCATAAAACCACCCACTCCCCAGTGGTCCCAATTAAACGATACCGCTAAAAAGACAGGTAACGCGACAACAAACCAAACATCTCTCGCGCCAAATAAAAAAAGTCGTGCAGCAGAGAGTATGTTGATGGAGGAGCTTTTCGAGAAAATGTCTTTAAATTTTGGTTTGTTTTTCGCTTTACCTAAATCTTCTTTTAATGCAATTAAACTAAATAGCCACACTATCGTTAATAGCGAAGCCATTAAGATAATTGCACCTTTGAATTCAAGTAAGGTAAGTAATAACCCACCTAAAAAGAAGCCAACACCTTTTAACGCATTTTTAGAGCCAGTAAGAATAGCAACCCATTGATAGAGCTTACCTTCAGCTCCTTCAGGCACCAGTAACTTAATCGAGCTTTTAGCACTCATTTTATTCAAATCTTTAGCAATACCTGATAATGCCTGAGCAACCATGACATAAATAACGGTAAGCATTTCAGCAGGAACAGTCAGCATAACCAATGCGATTATTTGCAAGGCCAAACCAATATTCATGGTTTTATTTAAACCAAGCCTTGCCCCTAACCACCCACCAAAAAGGTTAGTGATAACCCCAAAGATTTCATAAAATAAAAACAGCATGGCAATATTTAAAGGGCTGTAACCTAATTGATGAAAATACAGCACAACAAGCATGCGTAACGCACCATCGGTTAAGGTAAACGCCCAATAATTACCCGTTATCACCAAATATTGCTTCACTTGATTAGACAAGGACGGTGATAAGCCTATGAGTGATGATAGCCCCATGATTAATTAAACCTTGTCTGCCTGTCCAACCATGCGAGCCAATTCTGCGGTTCTATTTGCATAGCCCCACTCATTGTCATACCAAACATAGAGTTTTACTTGCGTGTCGTTTACCACCATCGTAGACAATGCATCAATAATGCTTGAACGGGGATCAGTTTTATAATCAATTGATACTAGCGGACGCTCTTCATAGCCCATAATGTCTTTTAATTCACCTTCAGCCGCTTGTTTAAGTAACTGATTCACTTCCTCAACGCTTGTTCCACGAGCAACCTCAAAAACACAGTCGGTAATTGAGGCATTAGCTAAAGGAACACGTATCGCATGACCATTTAACTTTCCTTTAAGCTCAGGGAATATATGGGTAATCGCAGTAGCAGAGCCAGTGGTTGTTGGAATTAAACTCATGCCACACGCACGTGCTCTGCGTAAGTCTTTATGAGGAGCATCTAAGATAGTTTGCGTATTGGTTATGTCATGAATCGTCGTCATAGAGCCATGCTTGATACCTATTTTTTCATGAATAACTTTTACCACAGGCGCTAGACAGTTAGTGGTACATGAAGCCGCCGTAACAATAGGATGAATAGCTTTGTCGTACAGCTCTTCATTCACGCCCATAACGATATTCAATACACCTTCTTCTTTTACTGGCGCTGTCACTACAACACGCTTTACGCCTTGTGCAAGGTAAGCTTCTAATAAAGCTTTGGTTTTTATTTTACCCGAAGCCTCGATAACCACATCACACTGCGACCAATCGGTGTCGGCAGTAGCGGTATTTTGGGTGTAAGCAATTTTTTTACCGTTAATAACGATTGAATCACCTTGATGAGTCGCCTCATGGTGCCAACGCCCATGAATCGAGTCAAATGTCATCAGGTGTGCCATTGTTTCTGCATTGCCGGCAGGATCATTAATTTGAATAATTTCTATATCATCCCAATCAAATGCTGCACGCATTGATAAACGTCCCATACGGCCAAAACCGTTAATGCCAATTTTAATAGTCATAAGTCTGTCCTAAAGCTGTTTCTGCTTTTTAAAGTAATGTTCATAAATTATAAATAAGAAGTAAAGTAATCAAGTTGTACTGATATTTCTGTGCTTTAGGATGTGCTTTTTTCATCTAAAACATCTGTTGGTTCAAACCAGCTTCGTGTGCGATTAATAATATAAACTAAAGACAACATCACAGGCACTTCAACAAGTACTCCTACAACCGTCGCTAAGGCTGCACCAGAGTGGAGTCCAAAAAGCGATATAGCCACAGCAACAGCCAGTTCAAAGAAGTTAGAAGTACCTATCAAACAAGCAGGCGCTGCAATGTTATGTGGTAATTTCAGCCATATTGCGGCTAAATAAGCAATAATGAAAATACCGTATGTTTGCAGCATTAGAGGAATAGCAATCAAAACAATAGTTTCAGGATCAGATACTATGGTATTTGCCTGAAAGCCAAACAATAAAATGACCGTTGCTAACAACCCAATAACCGACCACGGTTTCATTGTCGATAACAGGTTATTCACTGATTGCTCACCATGACCAGCATTCAAAATTTTTCTAGTCAAAATACCTGCGATTAAAGGCAATAAAACGTAAAGTACCACAGAGATTAACAATGTTTCCCACGGTACTTGAATATCACTTACACCTAGTAAAAATGCTGAGATAGGCGCAAACGCAAAGATCATAATAACGTCATTTACCGACACTTGAACTAAGGTATAATTCGGATCGCCTTTAGTTAACTGTGACCAAACAAAGACCATAGCAGTACACGGCGCAACACCAAGTAAAATCATGCCTGCAATGTATTCTTGAGCTGATACGGGATCCACTAAATCGGCGAAGAGAAAATTAAAAAATAACCAACCTAAACCTGCCATGGTAAACGGTTTGATCAGCCAATTGATGACAATCGTTAATACTAGTCCTTTAGGGTTTTTACCAACATCTTTTATCGCCGAAAAATCAATTTGAACCATCATAGGATAAATCATCACCCAAATGAAAACAGCTACCACTATGTTAACGTGAGCAACTTCAAAGCCGGCAATCATTTGAAAGGCTTCTGGTTGCCATAACCCTAACACCACACCAAGCACAATGCTCAAACCAACCCAGACTGATAAATAACGTTCAAAAATACCCATTGTTAAACCCTTACCATAATTATTTACAAAAATTCGCTCTATCAGGTCTATTTTGCATGTTAGCTAGACGCTGAAGTTCGTTATGTATCTGCACAATATTATTTTCTGTTGTCTGTGCAATCACAGACTTTGCCCATAACGGCAGTTCAGGATTAATACGATAAAACACCCATTGACCATGTTTTCTATCGGTAATCACCTTGGCTTTTTTTAATACTGCAAGATTCCGGGAGACTTTTGGTTGGCTATCTTCTTCCATCGCTTCCATCAATTCGCAAACACAAAGTTCACCGTGATAATGCGCTAACATGACGGTTTTTAATCGAATAGTATCAGTGAGAGTTTTATAAAAAGAGATGGGGTCAAGGTTAGCGAGTTGACTCGTTTCATTATCACCATTTTTTGCATCAAGGCCTTTAGATGCCGTGATTGTTTCACCTTCAACAAGAAGAAACATAGATAAGCGATTGTTAAGTTCAGTTAATGTAGTAAAAAAGGGATCATTACCTGCGCGTGCTTTTGGATCAGCAAAGTCCCACGCTAATTGCTTTACCGCATTAGGATAGCTTCTACATTCATTATTTGCTTTATCACAGAGTGTGATGACGTAATCAAATATTACCCCGTCAAAGACAGTGACATTTTTAGCAACTAAGTCTTTAGTCGCTACGCCAAACTTTACTAGGGCATCAATTGCGCGAACATCAACGGCATCAGGTTGCGTACCTGCACTATGAACCTCATAGTGATCCCCTGCTCGATGTATTAGTAATGCTTGAGCCATCTGGGATCTGGCAGAATTACCGGTACAAAGAAAAAGAACTTTTTGTTTATTTGTATTTGAACTTGTCATAGAGAATTAAGCAAAAATCAACATACCAAACATTGTATATATGATTTTCCATATATGCAATGTTTGGTAATTACTAACATCAACCACAATAGAGTCTAATTAACTTTCATGCCTATTACACATGGATAAAGGACGTCATCCCCGTGGTCAATTAATCGGGGATCCCGCTCCTAAAAAGGGATGGAACTTAGATCAGAAAGTTCGAAAATAACTTTTACATCAAGGTTCAGAATAAACGACATCGACAAGTTACCTTTTGAAGCTAAATCAGCTTAAAAAAAAGCCCTGCTATAGGCCTTTGATTCACAGAGTAATAATTGAAGGTGTAAAGCTTACAGCTTAATTACCGCCATTTTATCCTGAGACATATCATGCATAGTATAAGCAATGCCTCCGGTATTATAGCCAGAGTGTTTTCGCCCCGCAAAAGGCATCCAATCAACCCGAAAAGCCGTATGATCATTAACCATCACCGCTGTAGCGTCTAATTCGCGTATTGCTTTAGTTGCCACATCGAGGTTTTTAGTAAATACGGCTGCTTGAAAGGCATAATCTAAAGAATTAGCTTGGTCAATCGCATCATCAATATCATCGTAACCATAAACACAAACGACAGGGCCAAAGATTTCCATGGTAGAAACTTTCGCATCTTCTGGCGGCTCAAACAGCACAGTAGGTGCATAAGTACTCTCACCCAATCGTTTACCGCCTGTGACTAAGGTTGCGCCAGCAGCCACCGCTTCATCAACCCACTCTTCAACACGATCAACTTCTTTTGGACGAATCAGCGGGCCACATTCGGTCTTCTCATCAATGGCATTGCCGACAATAAGTTTTGCTGCGCCTTCAGCCAACAACTTTGCGATAGCTTTGGCTTTAGCTGTAGGCGCATAAATACGTTGTACCGACACACATACTTGTCCTGAATGATAAAAACCACCTTTAAGTAAACTTGGGATCATCGACTCAATATCAGCAGTTTCTTCAATAATAACAGGCGCAACTCCGCCATGTTCGAGCGCGCAACGTGTACCGGGAGCTAATTTAGAGCGTAACATCCAACCAATTTTTGCTGAGCCAATAAAACTGAAAAAAGCGACTCTGGGGTCAGAGATCATTTTTTCAGAGGTTGGAATATCACAGGCAACAAAACGACACCATTGTGGCGGTAATCCTGCTTCATGCAAAATATCAACAAATGCCCTGCATGATAATGGTGTATCTCGTGCTGGCTTCACTAATACCGGACAACCTGCAGCAATAGCTGGGGCGACTTGATGAACAATTAAATTTAACGGGTGGTTAAAGGCTGAAACAGCCACTACCACACCAATAGGCTCTTTGCTGGTAAAAGCTATTCTTCCCGCACCCGCTTGGGTTAAGTCCATCGGGATTTGAGTGCCAATTAATTTTGAAATTTCTTTTGCGCAAAGCTCTACCCCATCGATAGCTCTGGTGACTTCAACTCTCGCATCTACCAGCGGCTTTCCTCCTTCATTGGCAATGAGAAACGCTAGTTCATCAGCTCTTTGAGAAATAAGCTCTGCGGTTTTTTTGAGAATACTGACTCGTTCAAACGCAGGAATCCATTGATTACAGTCTTTAAAGAGTTGGTGAGCTGTTGATAAATATTTATCTATATCATCCCACATGACTGTTGGAATAGACTCTATGTAAGCTTGATCATATGGATTAACAACATCGAGTGTTTCAGGTACCTTATTCTCTTCAGATACATTGTTTTGTTCTACATTGTCCATAATACTATTCCTCCCAAATTAGGATAATAAGTTGTACGTTGCTTGTTATATGCAATTAAGCGTTATATCAAACAAACCTTTTTGGCCAATTCATCAATCAATACTTTTTGATTCTCAGAATAATCTACAGGCAACTCAACAAGATGAACGCCACCGGTGGTAAATGCTTTTTCATAAGTGGGAATTATATCTTTGGCACAGGTGACTCTGTGCCCTGTTGCACCATAACTTTCTGCATATTTAACAAAGTCAGGGTTATTAAATTCTAAACCCCAATCAGCGAAACCTGCACTGGCTTGCTTCCAGCGGATCATGCCATATGAACTATCATTTAAAACAGTTACCACTAAGTTCAATCCTAGACGGATCGCCGTTTCTAATTCTTGTGAATTCATCATAAAACCACCATCACCACATATCGCCATCACGCGTTGGTTTGGATTTAGCATTGCAGCCATCATAGCTGAAGGCAAACCTGCTCCCATGGTGGCGAGTGCATTATCAAGTAAAACGGTATTAGGCTGATAAGCTTTGTAATTACGAGCAAACCAAATTTTATAAATACCATTATCTAAAGCGATAATGTCTTTATCTCCCATAACCTTTCGAATATCAGCAACAAAGCGCTGTGGAATAATAGGGAAACGTGCGTCGTCTGAACTTTCTTCAATATGCACATCAATGGCGAGTTTTATCATTTCAAAATAACTGCGATCAAACTTAACTTCACCACCGAGTTTATCTTTCAAAGCTTCAACAGAGGCCGCGAGATCACCAATAACTTCTAACTGTGGAAAATAGACTTGATCAACTTGCGCCGATTTATAATTTACATGAATAACCTTCTTGCCACCCTCTTCCATAAAAAATGGCGGCTTCTCAATAACATCATGTCCGATATTAATGATTAAATCTGCTCGTTCAATCGCACAATGTAAATAATCACCAGCCGATAATGCTGCCGTACCTAAAAACAAACTTGAACGTTCATCCACCACCCCCTTTCCCATTTGCGTGACAAAAAACGGAATACGTGTCGAATGAACAAAATCACACATAGCGGCTCGAACATTTTGACGATTCGCACCTGCGCCAATTAAAATCAGTGGCATTTTGGCGGCCTTTATTAACGCAACAGCCTCTTTAATAGACACATCACTGGGGCTAGCGTAATAGCGTTTATGCGGCGTCATCACTTGCTCAGTGCAATTTTCTGCCGCAATATCCTCAGGTAACTCTAATAACACAGCTCCAGGTCGCTCTTCCTCTGAAAGACGAAAAGCTTCACGTACTAATGAAGGAATAGTGTCGCCATGCACAATTTGTTTTGATAATTTACAAATAGGGTCAAAGAGGCCAACCACATCAATAATTTGGAACTGACCCTGCTTTGATTTTTTAATTGGCTTTTGTCCGGTAATCATCAATAAAGGCATACCGCCTAAGTGAGCATAAGCTGCAGGGGTAGACAAATTAGTTGCACCAGGGCCTAAGGTTGCCATACAAACACCCGTTTTACCGGTTAGCCGACCATAGGTAGCTGCCATAAAACCCGCGCCCTGTTCATGGCGAGTTAAGACCAATTTAATGGAAGAGTTACGTAAGGACTCAACCATATCTAAATTCTCTTCTCCGGGAACAGCAAAAATGTGCTCTACTCCTTCAGCTTCCAATGCTTGAACGAATAAATCAGATGCTTTTCTCTTATTGTTCTCACTCATAAGTTTTCCCTGTTCAGACTAAATAAAATGCTATAAAAAGAAAATTCTTTAATCATTAAAAGTGCGGTATGGTGGTTTGAAACACGGTTAATTAAAGCGTATCTTTCCCTACTATAAGATTCTAGACCATAGAAAAAATGCTTCCATTAAAGTGAACATTAAAAGCTGAGATAGCGGATAGATTTTCTAAGTTAGAAAGTACCTACTAAAGTAAAAATGACTACATTGCCCCAAATAACTAAACATGAATAAAGTAACTAACAACATACCAAAAGCCCTACTGTCATTATGTCTATTGGCTTTTTGCTTATTTGGCTTTACAGCCCAATTACACGCCAATGTAATTGGCTCCTTAACGGCAAAAACCATAAGTGACTTTCATCAGTGTGATAAAAAATTTGAATATGATGTTTATTTTCTTGGGAAAAAAGTTGGTTATTTACACCGAAAGATAAAGTGGGACAACAGCTCGCCCGCAGCGACTAAAGCAAGTGTAACGTCATACGGTGAAGTGACTTTTTTGTGGCTTGATTCAACCTACCAACAGCACAGTGCTATGCACTACTCTGCTGAGTATCAACATTTTTTAACGCCCCATTTTTCACAAACACTAACCGGCCTTAAATCTAGAGAAATGACCGCTGACATATCTGATAACGGGCTATCATCAAGGGTAACGCTAAATACCAAGGTGTCTCACTACCAACAGAAAAATAACAAAGAGAATAATGCTCTATATGACTTAGATACTTTAGGTGCACAAATTCGGTTGAATTTACTGCAGGGAAACTCCCGCTTTAACTTGTCTCGCCAAGGCAGTAAAAAAGTTGAACGGTATCAATTTGAAGTCGCCGGGCAGGAAGTCATTAGTCATGAAAAGTGGGGGAAATTAACCACCATTAAAGTGATTGAAGTGGGCAAACATGAAAATATCATCTTATGGTTTTCAAAAGAACATGACCATCAACTGGTCAAAGCAGAATTGGATATGATCTTTTCTCCGAAAGTCTGGTTATCTCACTTTTCAAAACAGTGTGATTCATAACAAAAACGTAAGTTTTATTGGTATTACTAGTTTTGTTCTCGGTAATGCTCCAAACATCAAGGTTATTACCTGCATAGGTTTACACTTTTATACACTTTGAGCCGTTATGTCACCATTGTGATGAAATTGTGATATTTCAGTGACTTTATAGCGATATCAGTCATTTATACTTTAGGTTAAGTTTAACAAATCAATCGCTCTTCACAGGTTGAATCAGGATAAAATTATGAAAAATATATTGTTCATCATAGCCATCGCACTAATCTCAGTACTTACCCTTTATGCTGTGGCACCAAAATCCACAGAGTATTCAGCGACAAATTCGACGAAGGCGCAGAGTGATATAAAAGCAATGATGCCAGAATCATCAAACTCAACAAAAGAAATGCCTGCGACAACGCATTTAGACAGCATAGTGCTTGGCGCTGGTTGTTTCTGGGGAGCTGAAAAAAGGTATCAAGCTATTCCAGGTGTTATTGATGCTGTTTCAGGTTATGCCGATGGTAAAAATGTCAGAGCTAGTTATCGTGAAATCACCAAAAGAAAGAATAAATACAATGTAAATAACCATGCAGAAGTTGTAAAAGTCACGTTCAATAGCTCGTTAGTCAGCTTAGAAACTATCTTGCAAAATTACTATGAAGGACATGATCCAACTCAGCTTAATCGCCAAGGTAATGATATTGGTACACAATATCGTTCAACTATATTAACGAATAGCGAACAACAAGATAATATTGCATTAAAAGTTACTGCGCAGTATCAAAAACTATTAAATGACGATGGTTATGGAAAAATAGAAACAAAAATAAACTCACTTGACGAATTTTTTGAAGCTGAGCAGTACCATCAAGATTATCTAGCGAAAAATCCAAATGGTTACTGTCCAGATCATTCGACTGGCGTTAAGTTTAATCCTAATGCAAGTAAAACGGGACTAGCCAATCAAAAATTTGATAATACGCCTCTATTAACAGGCAAACATATTGTTGTCATTGAATCTGAAAATTACTGCCCTTATTGTGAGAAATTTAAAAAGAATGTTGCGAATGATTATAAAGGTTCAATTGCTATAAATTATCGTCTAGCGAGCCAACTTGAAGGGTTAACTATAGAGACTGAAACTTGGGCAACCCCGACTATTTTATTTATCCAAGATGGTGAAGAAGTATTTGGTAAACAAGGTTACATGAGCCCTGACTATTTTTATAAAGCATTAGGTGCTTTTAAATTAGGAAACAGTGAAGCCTTTAATGTGGCGTTTGATGAAGGAACTGATGGGCGTTTTTGTAAAGAATATGAAATTTTCAAAAATACACCCGATGGCGTTTTTGTAGATAAACTAAGCGGCGCACCATTATTTGATACTGATGACCGTTTTAACTCGGCTTCTGGTTGGTTATCTTTTACTAAAGCAGTTGATGGTTCAGTTATTGAAAAACCTGATAACCGTTACGGTATGATACGCACAGAAATTCGCTCTAAAACCTCAGGCATTCATTTGGGTCACGTATTTCCAGACGGTCCAAATGGACAACCAAGATTTTGTATTAACGCCACAGTATTAGAGTTCCAAGCAAGATAATAGCTTTAAAATTACCTTCAGTTTTACGTTAAGTGTCACGTAAAGTATTACGTAAGTTAATAGTAAATGTTTCAATGGTCATTCTCTGCCCTGTGCTAAGATGTGAGGTTAATCTTACTGCAGGGCTGACAATGCTCACATAGTATTCAACTAACAATAAATTTTCTCGTCATTTCAGTAACTATTTCCAGCTGTTAAATACCCGTTATTTCATCAACTATTTTCTGCTTTGTTATACCCTTTATTCCAATAACTATTTCCAGCTTTGCTATACTTATCTGTAGAGACAAATGAGTAAAGCAGAGGTAATTATGACAACACTTTCTTTGGTCGTTGGATTATGTGTAATAGCACTTATCATAGGGTTTTCGGTTCATGCTTATTATCACTACTTTAAACACTCCGATCACCACATCGATAAGCACCATTAATTCATTACTATCTTATAGTCCTGTCGCTAAAAGCAGCTTAGCGAACACCATGCATACCCCGTTTTAATAGCGGAGATATCAGTAGAAGTAATACGCCTGTACCAATACCAATCCACATTAAAAACTCAAACAGCTGGGTATAAATAATAAGATTATCACTAACACTGCTAAGCTCCCCACTATGGGTATCAATAGCTGCTAATTTACCTAAACGCATGGCTAGCGTTTCAGACAGTGCCGTAGCCAAAAACCATACCCCCATTGATAAACCTACCACGCGATGTATCGCAAGCTTAGTCACTGCCGAAAGGCCTACTGGCGAAAGACACAACTCACCCGTCGTATGAATAAGATACGCTAACACTAACCACCATAAACTGATTTTACCGGCCTCATCGGGAAATTGTGCCCCGAACACCAACACACCAAAACCTAAACCTGCTTGAATAATACCTAAAGCAAATTTTATCGGAATATTAGGATTTAGCCGAAACTTCTCTAACCATACCCACAACGCAGCAAAAGGTAAGGCCAACATAATAATAAAACCTGCATTAAGAGCGCCAAATTGCCCCGCAGTTATCTCTATGCCAGCAATATTTCTCTCAACAACTCTGTCAGCAAATAGTGTCATCGACCCCGCAGCTTGCTCAAACAAGGCCCAAAATACGATGGTAGAACCGATTAACACCATCAACACCAGCATTTGCTGGAACTCTTCCCTGCTGCCTTTTAATGCTGCGTAAGCAATTAGCCCTACACCCGACACAATCAATAAAATTTGTTGAGCAGCAAAGACTACGGGCTCATGTTGAATAACGAGCCAAAATACCGACAAACTTAAAATAGCCGTTAAATAGATTAAATGCTCTCTACTGATCAAACCCCAAATTTTCTCACTCAATACTTCAACATTGGGTGGCTCTGCCAAACCACGTAAATATTTAAGGCCCTTAGTAAACGTCAGTAAACCAAACAACATGCCTATACCAGCAGCACCAAAACCGTAACGCCAACCATAGGTTTCACCTAAATAGACACAAATAATAGTAGCGGCAAAAGAGCCAAGGTTAATACCCATATAAAAAATGGTAAACCCAGAGTCTCGACGAGGATCGTCTTTACTATAGAGCTGGCCGACTATGGTAGAAATATTGGGTTTTAAAAAACCAACGCCAACAACAATCAGCGATAGTGCCAAGTAAAAAACATTCAGCGCTGCTAAATCTTGAATTTTAATCGTTTCAGTTAATTGTGTACCCGCACTCAGTACAGTACCGTTATTTAAGGTTAAATCTGACGTTAAAATAGTACCCGCCACATATTGCACTGCTTGATGGCCCTCTACCGCCATCAATAAATGCCCCAAACAGAGTAAGGTCCCACCGAATATCACCGACTTTTTCATGCCAAGGTAGCGATCAGCTAACATGCCGCCAATAACAGGCAAGGTATAAACTAAACCCGCATAGGAGCCTAATACCTCCAAGCCTTCTCCATCAGAGAATAAATGGTATTTTGTTAAATATAAAAGCAGCAAATACTTCATGCCATAAAATGAAAACCGCTCCCAAAGTTCAGTCGCAAAACAAATATATAAACCTTTAGGGTGACCAAATAACTCATCTGTATTGGTTTGATTATCAAGATCAATGTCGTTTGCTTTATCCATATTTTAGCTATGCCTTGCAACAGGGAAAGTCTTAGACGAAGTATAGAGCGACTCTCAAACTTATGCTAAATCCGACATAGATAAGCCGGATAATCAAGCAAAAAAGTTGAGTAAAAGTGCTGATATCTTCACTTCGCGGAGCAGTTCAAATACCTTTATGAATACGTATGTAGGGGGATTGATAACTATCTTCGCTTAATTTACGCTCAATTTAGTTGCTTAATAATAATTAAGCCGCAGCCAAAAAGTTTACAACAATAAAAATAATATAAACGAGGAATGCATGAAAACTACACCCCTATTGAAGAAATTTACCCAAGCATCAATCATCGCCAGCACTCTATTATTCAGTCAAGGATCATACGCTGATACCATACTGCATGCGTTTAACTGGACCTACGATGACGTTGCTAGCAAAGCACAAGAGATTGCTGACTTAGGCTACAAAAAAGTCCTTGTTTCACCAGCATATAAATCCTCAGGCGATCAATGGTGGGCTCGTTATCAGCCACAAGACTTTAGAGTTATTCATAGCCCTTTAGGCGATACCAACGACTTTAAAGATATGGTTAATGCCCTAAAAGCCAAAGGCGTTGAAACCTACGCCGACATCGTATTCAACCATATGGCGAACGAATCATCTCAACGCTCAGATTTAAACTACCCAGGTGCAACGGTACTCGCTACCTATGCGGCTGATAGCACTTATTACAATTCAATTAAGCTATTCGGCGATTTACAACAGGGTAGCTATGGTGCAAATGATTTTCACCCAGCAGGATGTATTACTGATTGGGGCAACCCCGGTCATGTACAATATTGGCGACTTTGTGGTGGTAATGGCGATGTTGGACTCCCTGATTTAGACCCAAATAACTGGGTAGTATCTCAGCAACAAGCTTACTTAAAAGCGTTAAAAACTATCGGTGTTACTGGTTTTCGTGTTGATGCAGCAAAACACATGAGCAATTATCACATTAATGCCGTATTTAATAACGACATCAAAAATGGCGTACATGTTTTTGGTGAAATAATTACTTCTGGCGGCGCGGGTGACAATAGCTACGACGCTTTCTTAGCGCCTTATTTAAATGACACTGGCCATAGTGCTTACGACTTCCCATTATTTGCTTCACTGCGTGGAGCCCTTGGTTTTGGTGGCTCAATGAACCAACTTGTTGACCCTGCCGCTTATGGACAAGCATTAACACCTGATAAAGCGGTAACCTTTTCAATTACTCATGATATTCCAACCAATGAAGGATTTAGATATCAAATACTGGATGCTACCGATGAGCTGTTAGCCAATGCCTACATTATGGGCCGCGATGGCGGTACGCCGATGATGTACTCAGATCATAACGAAAGTAATGACAACAACCGTTGGTTAGATTTATACAAACGCTCAGACATTGCTGGCATGGTGAAGTTTCATAACACCGCGCAAGGTCACGGCATGCAAGTAATGAGCTTTAACGATTGTGTGATTTTATTCAAACGTGACCACATAGGTGTGGTGGGTATTAACAAATGTGATAACGGCCAAGATGTTTGGGTAAATACCGCAGAGCACAATTTATGGTGGAATAAAAACTACCGTGATGTTGTTGGCGGTGTCGATGTTCAAAACATTAATAGCCAGTGGCACAAGTTTTACTTACCAGGGCGTAAAGCCAGAATGTGGTTAATGGAATAGATTCCAAAATCATTGGCCCAACCACAAACGCTGCTTATAGCTTTAACATTAACGTAGCGTTTGTCATTTCAGGTATTTATACATTCTATTTTTTAGGCGGCATTACGGTTGCTAACCCTTCAGCGACCACTTTGCCCTTTTGATTAACTAAGCTGCAATGTAATTTAACTATGTTTTTCTCTTTGATAATTTCAACTACTTCACACGTTGCTATTACCGTATCACCGATAAAAACTGGCGCTATAAATTTACTTTCTTGCCCCAGATATGTCGTGCCTTCTCCTGGCAGCTTTTCCCCTAACAATGCCGAAACAGTACTTAATACAAACGCGCCATGAACAACACGTTGACCAAAGACACTATTTTTCGCTGCAATATCATTAATATGTACGGGATTCCTATCTCCTGAAATTTCCGCAAATAACATCACATCGGAATTGGAGAAGTTTTTTTCGAAATGATCTTTTTGACCTAGATGTAACTGCTCAATTGTAAAAGACAAATTAACTCCTTTAATTCATACAATGGCTATAGATAAAGCGATAATCGCTTAATAGGGATTCATCTCCGTAATATCACATAATTTCATGGTTTTATAAACTAAAAACAATTGGTTTGAAGTTTAGTAAAGGTATTTTAGACGTGAATTTATCTTAATAGATAGTCCGCTTTGCCACCAAAGCGGTCATTCACGTAATTGGAATAATATTACTTCAAAGTGCTATCAACATATGTTGATAGCACTAATTGTTAACACAAATGAATTTTGTATTCCTCTGCAAAATGCCTCCTATCTTCTTCAGTAGGACTGACGGTTTCTGAAAATTTTGATATATCACGAATAAAATTTTCAGAAGGCCCTGACGGAGTATTAATAACAAGCAGGTGACTATCAGATAAGGCTTTAAATCGCCTCTTTACATGAGGCCCTGCTATAACGAGATCTCCTTTTTCAGCAATGAAGGATTCTTCTTCCACTCCGAACTCTACTAATCCATCAATGATATAAAAAATTTCATCATCTATTTCATGGTAATGCCATGGAGCTTCATTCCCTTTAGGTAGTTGACTATCAAAAATTGATACTCGATTATCCGTGTCTAATCCGCTGGCAAGTATTGAAGTAAGCTCCCCACCTGCCAAATTGTAATTTTCAGCACTTTTTGCTTTTACGTGTTTATATCGCATATTTTTTATCTACTCCTATTTGTTAGCTAGCCATAAATCGCTCTAGTCTAGGTTTAATCGTAAGGGTCATAACGACAGAAATCATCAACCCAACGGGTAAAGCAATTAAAAATGCTTGCCACCAAAAGTTTAAAAACTCCGTTCCAGAGGCATGAGCAACGTTGTTCATAGTAGTTACAAACGCCATGAAGCTTTCCATAATTATAGCCATAGAAATCCCTATAACAGCGCTCTTTATGACCTCTCTTGCATTTGGAATAATCACTTCAACAGCTTTACTAACCAAAGTAATCATTAAAAATCCTAAAGGTGCCATAGTTACAGAAGACCAAATGGTTGAAGATAGCCATTGCTCAAAAAATCCGTCTACAAACCCTAAGTTCTGAAACGTCATAACAAAAGTCAACATTCCTACTAAAGTAAAAACCAGTGGCACCATAACGAAAAGCTTCTTAATAAATTTCATATTCAACTCCAAAATACTTATGGTTGATAATGTCAACCATTGAATGATTGAATGATATGCGCTATAGTTGACATTGTCAACTATAGGAGTGTAAATTTTGTACCAAGAGATGCCAGACACCTTTTTAGCGTTAACATTCAAATTCAAATCATTAGTATTGAAAGCAATCAGAGAGGTGGGGATAGATGTCGTTCCTATGGAGATACAGTCCTTACATTTAATAAATAGAATAGAGGGTTGTACTGCCGCACTGATGTCTGAAAAAATGGAACGAGACAAAGGTCAAATAGCGCGATTGATAAGAGAAATGATAGAAAAAGGATTGATAGATAAATCACCAAATCCAAAAGATACACGCAGTCATTTGCTTCAGTTAACCACTCAGGGTCAAGCCATATTATCGAGAATGCTTGAAATCGAAAATGCTATCATTGAAAAAATGCAGAGTAATATCACACATGAGCAAATAGCTAAATTTAATGATGTGGCTCTGGCTATGACAAAGAACCTTAAAGAGTAACTTTATAATGTCTGGTGCGTGTTCTAAGAATGTTATTGAATTGAATATGGACGGCAGCTATGAGCTTAAAACGGACCTTGGAATTAACTAATTGCTGGTTTCCGCTAAGCACACTATCGAGACATGATCACTTTTGCCACAAAGCCGACCTAATTTAGACATGTATTTATTACAATAAATAGTCGCTCTGTCACCACAGTGGTCATTGACTTTTTTTAAAAAACCAAAATGAATTAGCGTATTTTTCTAAGGCGAAATTATTTCCTAAATGAGGTAACACTAACCGTCACTATTACAATCTAATCGAAGAAAAACGATCCTATTTAACGCATTATTAGACATAAAGGATAAAAGCTTGGAATAAATATACCTCCTTTATATCTTGGGATCGCATATAAACTAAACTAGGTTAGCCAACTCACCCACTTCATTAGGCTTCTGTAAAAGCCAAACCCATTGCCGAATAATTTTGCCAGACTTACTTAACTTTATCGGTAAAAATAAGCGTTTATACTGATTTCCTTTATATTCAACTACAGTGTGATTTCTTGCTCTCGTATGGGCCATATCTAAAGCTGAGCTAGCAAGCTCAACTTCAGTTAGCTCACCAACCACATATACTTAGTCATTCATTTTCGACAATTGCTAATTACTCCGATAAATTAATATTAATTCTGCACGGTTTTACATTAACTTGGTGGGTCGATTTTGTTTACAGAACTGTTATTTAAGCGAAACCAGCCTGCAATTGAATAGCGATCACGTTTTGCAGGTAATACCTCATGTGGAAATTCTTCACTTAAAAAGACTACAATAGTGCCAAAACTAGGCATTACTGTAACTATTTTATTATCAGTAACAGAGGAGGCTAACAATTGATTATCATAAATAATCAACTCTCCACCATCAGAATGAGACCAGCTTTCATTAAGATAAACAACAACTGATAACACACGATTTTCTTCACCTTTAAAAGCGTCTTTGTGTTTTTTATAAAAATCACCTTTGGTGTAATGAGAGAAGTGGCTTTCGAAAGAAAACAAACCAAGAAATAAACGCCGATTTAAAAAAATTTGTAGTGACGCTGCCCACTTTATCCATGCACTATTAGCTTCACTATTACTTGTTATCCAAGAAATTTCATCCATGCGAACAAAATCATTAATTGCATGTTCTTTGGCCCTGCCAATTCCTGCCCGTTTAAATTTCTCTTTTGACAGCTCTGTAATATGTTGCATCAACAACATGGCTAAATTTTCAGGTAGGGCGTAAGGCTGAATACTGTAGCCCTTATCAACAATGTCATTTGAAATTGATTCAAATAGTGAGGAGTTATAATTATTAGAAGTCATATCAGGTGAAGTTATCAGCATTCTGCATTACATGATTGTGTTCAACTTCTACAAATTGTAATAGCTCATCTTTTGACAGATCCCCCAACCCCAAAGCAGTAAGTGTTCTTCCTTCTTTAAAGAAGTCTCTTCCTAAGAGGCCACCACACATCTCTATCAATCGATTGCATTCAGGGACCTTTATACCTAACTTTTCAGCTAGTGACGATAATAAAACCAATCCCATAGGTACATCTTCTGTTACATACCTATTATTAAAACTATATGGACCAGGAGGTGACGAAATTTTATAACTTTCAAAAACTTCTTTAGGATCTTGTGTTAAATCTTCTTCATTCCTAAATAAACAGACTTCTAGGTACGGCGTTGGTTCACAGCCAAGTGCACTTAACACCGCCATTTTTTCTGTATCCAGCTTTTCTATCATAAGCCACGCCATGTCAGTTGAAAGTGCGTCTCTGTACATATAGGGGACTTCGTCTGGGTGATGTTTTGCGCAATACTCGAGCATTGGATACATAACATAAAGCCCCACGGTGTGAACAATTATATTGGGATTATGTAGTGCTGATTCGAATATGTGTTTTCGAACACTTTTTTTATCAATGTCGTAAGCAGGAAATAAATTGGTTGCAATCGACATTCCTCGCGCGGTTTTTACAGCAGGGAAAAAAGAAAGTGTATTTCTTACATTTTTAAATAAAACTTTCACTGTACCAGGCTCAACGACTCTTGCATCATTAGGCGTTGATTCTCCCTCGGCAAATATTGGATTATTATTGCAATATTTATTATAAAAAATACTTCCTGCATATCCTGGAATTAATATGACTAACTGGTCATCTTGAAAATACTTTGCTATTTTTTTCGCTAAATCCGGATGGTATGTTGTTTGAATAAAAATCATAACAACATTGGCCCCTTCAATTGCTTTTTCAGGATCTCGCGTGATCAATTCTAAAGGCTGAAACGTTTTTTCTACATCCTCAGAACTATCTGTAAAGTTACCTCTTCTTGTATTATCAATGCAGTATATTCCCTTATTGGCAACCATCACATCAAAGTGTTCATCATGAGTAACGCGATTTGAAGTCTTCAATAAGCTAACTTTATGTCCTGCTTCCGCAGCCATAAAGGCACAAGCAGAGCCAGCATTACCGGCTCCTATTATGGTGATTCTCATTTTTTCTCTCAATATTTTAGGCATGTATTCAAAGGAATAAAAAACTATTCTTTGAAATCGTAAACGGTTGAAATTTAGAGATATAGAAATTTAGAGATATAGAAATGGTTGGGATTTATAAATATAAAAATTTGAAAAATGTAAATTTAGAGATGTGTAAATTTAGAGATGTGAAAATGTCTAAATGAGGGATATAGAGGTATCTAGCAGTGGGGGTGAATATAACTAAAGTTTCATCAAATGAACGCTATTAATTGCTCTCAGCGAGTGCCTATGAGTTTTAATGAGATTAAATCATGATTGATGAATATTCGCAGCAAATTATAACATGTATCCGTTATGATATCTGCTTTATATTGGGCCTATAAAATATAGCAACGGTTGAATTATTCTTATTATATCTATCATGTTTTTTAGAGTGATTTTAAGTTCACATAATTACATATAACCCATCTAGCATTGCTGTCCAAAGTGAAATAGACCAAAGTGATTTTTAATCATTACTTTGGATGATTTTCAAGTTAATCATCCAAAGACCATCGGCAGCTATGAGCTTAGAGCGAACCTTGGAATTAGCTAATTGCTGGGCTACTCTAAGCGCACTATCGAGGCATGATCACTTTCGCCACCTTAGAGACATTAGCTAACAAGCGCCAAACAAGATTTCAGATTAGATTTTGTATTGATAATGCTTCAAAAGAGGTTTGTACATGAGCAATTTGAAACACATAACGAACCTTAAGCCTTTAAAAGTGTAAAATCACACCGACAAAAGCACCTTTAAATTCAAGATCGGTATATAAATTGTCTAGATTTTCAAATTCCATTTTTACCGCCCGGTACCCTAAGGTAAGATTAAAATCCGCAATAAAACTATCAACTAGGTCGTAACTTAAGCCAACTTGATAGTCATAGAGTGAATGGTCATCTATCAATAAAAAATCACCTTGGGCAAATACACTCAAAGCCGTTTATCGCAAGCTAATGTTAGTAGCAACAGACAACATAGGCATAATATCGTCGGTCTTTATATTTCCTGTAGTAGTAACAGAGTTTGTTGTTGATGTTAATGTGTCGCAAAACTCATCCCCAGAAGTGTACTTTCCAGGCACAGCAGAGCATGGCTCATGCAAGTTCTGGCTGGTCTCAATGATTGTTGTGACTGTAACATCAAAATCTCTAGCGGTTAATCCCAAATCAAATGAAAATAAGCCGTTATCAAATAATTGATAAATTTACACTGAAGTTATGGTCTATAGCACATGATTAGAAATTACTTTTGAGATCTGAAGCATTGAAGACTCACCTGTAAATTCAAATTTTACTTTACCTATTGCTGAAAAGTATATTTCTAGCTCAGAATCAAGATCAAAAGTTCCTGAAGTTTCAATAGAGTAGGCTACAATATTTTTGTAAGGTAAGGATGTAAAATCTTTTTTACTTCCTGTTATGCCTTGAACATTAACCGAAATGATCCTTTTACTTGTAAATATCACCCCATCTCGCATAGATTTAAATGAATCAATGATTTCTTCGTCATCTAACAGTAATTCACTAACCTTTTCTGCATAATCAGAGTTCTGCTTTAACTTGAAAATGGCTTTATTATCAAAATCAATCATAAAAATTCCTTATATAGACACAATAACTCCCCACGAGGTGCTAGCCTCTGAGCGTGAGGTAGTTTATACGTGTTAAACAATATAAACTGGAGACTAGCAAGTACAAACATAACATACTTTTCATTGACTTATATACCCATAAAACATTCACTGAAGTCGCTTACATCGAAGACCAACGTGGCGCAAAACAAATTCACTTTGACAAAATACTCAGCAATAAAGACGCATTGAAATAGCTCACGCACTCTGAAACATACATCTTGATTGGTAACAGATTTATATCCGTTCCTCTTGAAGAGGCATGATTCAGCTGGAATTAGAAACCCCTTTTACTAAGCGTTAATGCTTATTGTATTGTTTAGTTATTCAAAAATTATCTATTATTAAAACAAGAGTCTGTATTTTAAATAGATTTTGGGTCTATACTGGCCGTAGAGGCTAAATAATTGAATCAACTTGGTATCCGTTTTGAGTATTCCAGACCTACCCAATAACCACGCAATAGCTGTTTTATTAATTACCGTACTCGCGTTGTATTTATTTCGCCGAGAAGATACCCCTTTAGAAACCTCTTCGTTGGCTGTTATAACAATACTGTGTTTACTGTTTGCACTGTTTCCATTTTATGTTGATGGCACCCATTTCGAACCAAGCTCATTGTTTTTTGGTTTTGGTCATGAGGCCTTAATTACCGTTTGCTCATTAATGATTATTGGTCATGGTATTGTTAGTACAGGAGCTTTGGAGCCTATTGGTCGATATTTGGCTAAGTTATGGAAAATAAGCCCTAGCTTGTCATTATTGTTAACACTTATTCTTGGTGGCGGATTAAGTGCTTTTATAAACAACACACCCGTTGTTGTGCTATTGCTGCCTATTTTAATCAACGTATCTTTACGTACTCAAACAGACTCATCACCCATGTTACTCCCAATGGGATTAGCAACCTTAGTGGGTGGAATGACCACCACAATAGGCACCTCAACTAACTTATTAGTCGTGAGTATTGCAAAAAATATGGGGGCAGTTGAATTTGGACTCTTTGACTTTATTCAGCCAGCACTTATTGCCTCTGTGGTAGCTGTACTCTATTTATGGCTAATTTCACCCAAACTTTTACCGAATAGAACACCATCAATGCCTGATACGTCTCCTCGATTATTTAGTGCTTATCTTAATATAAACGAAGAAAGTGATGTTAACGATAAAACCATTGCCGAAATAATTAAATTGACCGATGGACAGCTCAAAATAGAGTGTATTCAACGCGGTCCAGACTATCGAAATATCATACCTCTACCTGATACTGTGCTTGTTACAGGTGATCGATTAAAGGTTCACGATTATCCTGAT
>OJGO01000226.1_pt1 | contig 24826 bp, 17 predicted proteins | sample 1594871 | NCBI WGS metagenome assembly OJGO01 (sample SAMN05416798, study PRJEB24817) | seawater metagenome | isolation source: Sea water | place: Canada:Atlantic | collected 2013-07 | reverse complement strand
TACGAGATTCGCCTTAGTCTCGTGGGCTCGGAGATGTGTATAAGAGACAGCATATCACCCAGGGTGCCAGGGTTATTCCACTCCGCCAGCATGAAGAACAACAACGTGGCCGCCAACAACACCCCGGTGCCCACCAGCATCAACTTGCTGTGCAGGGACAACCCGCGCCAGCGCCAACCTTTTCCGAAATCCGCCAGCACCGTAAAGCCCAGCCCGCCCACGATGATCATGGTGGTAATGATCAGCACAATGCCCCAGTGCCCACCCCAGCCGGTGAGGCTGTCGGCACTGAGCGCAAAGCCCGCGTTATTGAATGCCGACACCGCATAGAACAGGCTGTGAAACGTGCCCTGCCCCCAACCCAGCGCGGGCACCCAGACACACATCAACAGCGCCATGCCCACCGCCTGCACCACCACAACCACCACCAGGATCCGGCGAATCAGCCAAGCGATATCACTGACCCGGCTGTAGTTCATGCAATCACGAATCAACTGCTGCTCACCGATACCCAGCCGATGCCCAATGGCCAGCAAGGTGGCCGCCGCAAAGGTCATGATGCCAATGCCGCCGGCCTCGATCAGTAGCAGCAACACCCACTGGCCGAACAGGGTGAACTGGCTGCCCACATCCACCACCGACAGGCCCGTCACCGTCACCGCAGAGGTAGCCGTGAACATGGCCTGCAACCAGCTTATTGGCGAATGGGTGGCGATGGGCAACTTGAGCAGCAACGCGCCCAATACGATTAAAAATAAAAAACTGCCGGCCAGCGCCACTGGCGGAGACACCAGCGGCTTGTGGATATGGGGGCGGGAAACACCAAAACGGCGTGCGAACCAGGGCCTCATTGCGCTTTGGAAAACCGCAGCAAGTCATGCAGCGTGCCCATCAGCACCAACTGGTCTTTCTCTTGCAATTCCAGTCCTTCGAACGGCGCTTGCCACACCTGGGTGCCGCGCTTGACCAGCGCCAGGCGCAGCTCTTCATCCTTCATCGGCAGCTCGGATGCAGTCATCCCGGCAAAGCGTTTATCCACCTTCACCTCTACCACCAGCCAGTCGTTACCCAGGGAAATATAGTCGAGCATTTCCGGGTGCACGATGGTCTGGGCAACGCGGATGCCCATTTCATGCTCCGGGTGAATAATCCGGTTGGCCCCCAATCGCGACAGAATCCGGTGATGGGGTTCACTGATCGCCTTGACCCATACCTGTTCCACCTCCGCACTTTTCAGCGCCAGGGTAGTCAGAATGCTGGCTTCCAGATTTTCACCAATGGCGACTACCACCGCATCAAAGGCTGGCAAATCCAGCTCGGCCACCACCTTGTCACTGGTGCCGTCGGCAATCAGGGTTTGCGACAGTTTGTCGGCGTAATACTCCACCCGCTCACCATCGATATCCACGCCCATGACATCGTGCCCCAGGCGCGTCAATTCCTGCGCAATGGTGGAACCAAAACTGCCCAAACCGATCACAGCATACTGGTGCTTCACAGGCCCTCCTTGCTTGAAGCAATGGCAATAGCAAAAGTCTGCACCTTTTATTTGCCGCTGTCATCGCGGCAATCCGGGCAACCGTAAAGACAGATTTTTTCTGTTTTTTTGTTGTTATGTGCCGCACCCCGACAACAACAGCGTTATGCTCTGTGTCGCCTTATTCCGTTTGATGGTGGAGACCCCATGCCCTCGATTCGCGCCGCCCTGTTTGCCAGTGCCACCCTGCTCGCCAGCCATGCCAGTTATGCCCTGGACAACGCCGAGTTTGAACAATGTATGGCCCAATTACGGGCTCAGGCCGATGAGGCCGGCATCCCCGCCCAGGTGATCAGCCGCAGCCTGAATACCGTCAAACTGAACGAACGGGTGATCGAACTGGATCGCAGCCAGCCGGAATTCACCAGCAGCTTCTCGGACTATTACACCCGCCGAGTCAGCGAAACGCGTATCGAAACCGGCCGTAAAAAGTACCGCGAACAACAACCCCTGCTACAGGCACTCACCCGCGAATACGGCATCCCCGGCCATTACCTGGTTGCTTTCTGGGGGCTGGAAACCAATTACGGCGGCTTTCTGGGCAGCATCCCGGTACTGGATGCACTCAGCACCCTGGCGTGCGAAGGCCGTCGGGGCGATTACTTTTCCGGCGAGCTGATGAACGCTTTGCGCATCATTCAGTCCGGCGATGTGGAAGCCAGCCAGATGGAAGGTTCCTGGGCCGGCGCCATGGGCCAGACCCAATTCATGCCCGCCATCTTTCTCAAGTACGCGATCGATCACGATGGTGACGGCCGCCGCAATCTGTGGAAAAGCGAAGACGACGCTCTCGCCTCCGCGGCCAATTTCCTGCAAGGGCTGGGCTGGCAACGGGAACAGCGCTGGGGAAGGGAAGTCACGCTGCCTGACAATTTCGATTTCCAGCTAACCGGTTTCGCCCATCAGCGCAGCCTCAGTGACTGGGCCAAGCTGGGTGTGCGCATGCCCAATGGTCAGCCCCTGCCCCAGGCAGACATGGAAGCGGCACTGGTGGTCCCGTCCGGCCATAACGGCCCGGCCTTTCTCGCCTACCAGAATTTCCGCGTGATCATGGGCTGGAACCGGTCAGAATCCTACGCCATTGCGGTGGGCCGGCTGGCGGACCGCATTGCCGGCGGCGGAGCGCTTCACCAGGCGCCCGTTCCTGCCCCCAAACTGAATCGCGAGCAGGTCACCCGGCTTCAGCAGACGCTGAATCAACAGGGCCATGATGCGGGCGCAGAAGACGGCCTGCTCGGGCCCGGCACCCGCCAGGCCCTGGCCCGTTACCAGCAGGCCAATGGCATGGTGGCGGACGGTTTCCCGGATCAGGAAGTGCTCACCCATATCGGCGTTCTTTAACCGGTCAGCTCTGCCACAGAAGCGGCACAGCGAAGACGTCGCCGGCGGCGAAACAACCGCAGTCGCGAGAAGCGAGTTTCGAAAGGCAAAACCTGAAAGAGCGGAAATGTCAGGTTTTCGTAACGCGAAACTCGGACCTCGAAACGGTTTTATCAGGCCAGTGCCCCGGCCAGGGCACTGACCCCATCCTCGATGGTGTCGTCCGGCAGGGCACCGAACCCCAGCAGCACGCCCTGCATCGCCGGTTCTGCCATATATAAACTCTCCAGCGACATGGCGGTAACGTCCTCTTTGATCAAGGCGTCAGCCAAGTCCCTCACCGGCGGCGTGCGCACCGCAATATGCAACCCGGCCATCTGCGGCAGAACCGTCAGCGCCGATTGCCCCCGCAATGCAGCAAGCAGTTTTTCACGGCGTGATGCGTAGCGGCGCTGCATCCGCTTCAAGTGACGGGCAAAGTCACCCTGCTCGATCAGATAGCCCAGCGCACGCTGGGTCAGGTCGCTACTGCTCGAGTCGGTCAGCGACTTGGCCTGCAACAACGCAGCCTGCAAACCGCCCGGCATCACTATGTACCCCATACGAAAACTGGCATGGAGCACTTTTGAAAAGCTGCCCAGATACGCCACCTGTTGATGATGATCCAACCGCTTGAGCGCCTCCAATGGTCGCCCTTCAAAACGAAACTCGCCGTCGTAGTCATCTTCCACTATCAACATCTCGGTAGCACGGGCCCGCTCCAGCAATGCCAAACGCCGGGAAAGGCTCATCGGCATGCCCAACGGAAACTGGTGCGATGGAGTCACATAGACCAGGCGTGCCTGATCTGGAATGCGATCAACACACAGCCCCTCCTCATCCACCGGCACAGGTATCACTTTTGCCCCAACCGCCTCGAACACTGCCCGGGCAGGCGGGTAGCCCGGCTCTTCCATTGCCACGCAATCCCCGGGAGCCAGGCGCACCCGCGCCAACAGATCCAGTCCCTGCTGCGCGCCTTGCGTAATCAGCAATTGATCCGCGCTGCATGGCAGCCCACGGCTGTAGCCCAGATAATCGACCAACCCCAGGCGCAGACGCAGGTCCCCCTGCACCTCGCCATAAAGCAAAGTCTCCGCCTGCTGATCCCGTACCGCCCGGTTCAGACAGCGCCGCCACGCCTGCCACGGAAGCTGTTCCCGCTCGGTCACCCCACCCGCAAAATTGAAACGCCGAGCGGGCGCGCTCCCCCACACCGGATGCATCACCCAGTGGGGTCCAGGGCTCACGCCTGCCGGTAATATCGCCACCGCTTCACTGGCAGGCAAACGGGCAACAAAGGTACCGCTACCCGGCCGCGCGCAAAGAAAGCCTTCCGCGATCAGCCGTTCATACGCCACCACCACCAGTTGCCGCGACAACGCCAGCTCACGGGCCAATACCCGGCTTGGCGGCATCCGCTCCCCCACCTGCAAGCGGCCATCCTGCATAGCCTGGCGTAGCTCACGGTAAAGCTGGGCCTGTAACGACCCTTCGCCATTCAGCACCAGATGCAGCTGCAAATTGGTCTCCTTAATAATAGAAAACTGGTCCTTTTTACCAAACCATATGGCGGTAGATTAGCATCAGGATGAACACCACTCATCGACTTTGCGCTACGGCCTCGCCCGTTTAGCCATCGTGCCATCATCAATATTGACAAATGCGAATGAACTGTTTCCATCAAAAGGCAAACCCAATGAATAGCAAAAAGCGGATAGTGAGAATCACGATACTGATTGTCGTGGCGCTGTATTCATTACCCTCCATTGCCGCAGACCAGCGAATTGGAATCCTGGTTTATGACAAGGTGCTAACGAGTGATGTCACGGCACCAGCGGAAGTGTTTGGTGTCGCGACGAGAAAGTCGTGGTTTTCCAACTACGAGGTACTCTTGATTGGCGTAGAAAAAGACGCAACCGTTGTCACTACCGAGGAAGGGATACGCTTGACGGTCGACAACACCATTTACGACAGCCCAAAACTGGATGCACTGATCGTAACCAGCTCCTATGTCATGGATTCGCTGTTTAAAAACGCTGATCTAACAACATTTCTTACCGAACAGGCAAAAACCGCGTCATGGCTGGCCAGCAATTGCTCCGGGGCTTTTTTGTACGCCCACGCAGGTTTGCTTGATGGCTACACCGCTACCACCTGGGCAGGTGGCGAACCCCAGTTACAGCGAGAGTTCCCCAGGATCAATGTGATCGAAGACCGCAATGTCGTCGTTGACCGCAACAGGATATCCAGCAACGGAGGCGTCCCATCCTACCAGGGCGCGCTAGTCTTGCTGGCTCAAATGAGCAGCAAGAGAAAGGCCAGGGAAGTCTTTGAAACCATCCAGTTGAACCGCCTGATTCCGTGGACCGACATAACCCAATATTTACCTGAAGAGTAAGCCTGTCTTGTGGCGGGACCCGGTCACCGAATTGCAGCGTGTTTGCCTCCCCGCACATCGTGTGCCAGAAACAGGTCTCCGGCCGCCACGCCTTTACGACGGCACAGAGCACATGACGCCGACCGTTCCCGAGTCGGAACACTGACAAAAGGACTGCATCATCATGAAAGCCCGATTCAATTACTACACCGCCTCACCGGACACCATGAAAGCCATGTTCAACACCCAGGCGGTCATCGACGCCACCGGGCTAGACAAGCGACTGATTGCCCTGGTGGAACTGCGGGCTTCACAGATCAACGGCTGTGCCTTTTGCATGCACATGCACGCCGCCCAGGCACGCAAACTGGGGGAGGACAACGCACGCATTGATACTGTCGCTGGCTGGCGGGATACCGACTGGTTCAGTGAACGGGAGCGGGCAGCCCTGGGCTGGACCGAATACCTGACCCGCCTCAGCCAGGGCGGCGATGGCGACGTCGCCTATGAAGCTCTGGCGGAACACTTCAGCGAGAAAGAACGCAGTGACCTGAGCTACGTCATCGGCGTTATCAATATGTGGAACCGTTTCAGCGTCGGCTTCCAGACGCACCCGGAGTAAACGGTTTTATCTGCCACAGCCCCATGGCATGCTTCGAATCATATTCGATTCGGAGCCTGCCATGCGTCCTGCCATGCGTCCTGCCATTACCGCCATGCTGTCCAGCCTTGCCCTCATGGCCTGCGCGGACACCACCGCCACCCTGGAGCCACAAACCAACGACAGCATCACCGCTACCGAGATCACCGATGGCCTGCATCATCCCTGGTCACTGGCGTTTGTCTCAGACAACGAATGGCTGATTACGGAGCGGCGCGGCACCCTGCGACGGGTTGTGGATGGCGAACTGCAAGACACCAATGTGGATGGCGTACCGGACGTCGTTGCCTCCGGCCAGGGCGGGCTGTTCGATGTGCTTCCCCACCCAAACTTCGCCGAGAACCAGCGCCTGTACCTGAGCTATGCCCAACCCTGCGGCGACGAGGGCGGCACCACTGCGGTGGGCTACGGCACCTATGAAGCCGGCAGCCTGAACGACTTCCAGACGGTGTATGTGGCAGAGAAATCCTGCACCAATACCGCCAAACATTTTGGTGGTCGCATCCTGTTCGATAATGACGGCTACCTGTTCCTGACCATTGGCGACCGCGGGCAACGCGAGCGCGCCCAGAATACCCAGGATCCCGCCGGCAGCGTACTGCGCCTGCACGACGATGGCCGCATTCCGGAAGACAACCCGCTGGTGGGTCAGGCCGACCAGGCCACCGAGATCTGGAGCTGGGGCCACCGCAATCCCCAGGGCCTGGCCCTGCATCCACAAACCGGCAAACCCTGGTTGAACGAACACGGCCCCCGCGGGGGCGATGAGATCAATGCGGTAAAACCCGGCGTCAATTATGGCTGGCCGGTGATTACCTATGGGCGTGAATATTACGGCCCCAGCATTGGCGACACCGAGAAAAAAGGCTATGCCCAGCCCCTAATGCACTGGACCCCATCCATCGCGCCCGCCGGCATGGCCTTCATTACCAGCGACCGTTACCCCGACTGGCAAAGCCACACGGCAAACGGTGCACTCAAATTGCAGCATCTAAACATGGTGGCGTTTGACGGGCAGCAGCCAGTCAGCGAAACCCGGCTGCTGAGTGATCGTAAACAGCGCATTCGCGACGTTCGCCAGGGGCCAGACGGTTACCTGTACCTGCTCACCGACAGCAACAATGGTCAGCTGCTGAAACTGAACCCGGCAGAGTAGTAACGAAGCGCTGATTAGCGCGACCGTCTCGCACTGTGCCGAACGCTCACCGCAGGATACCTGACGCTCAAAGCAACACCGCCTGGTGGCTAATGTGTCTCACGAACCAAGACTTCAGTGACCACAACGCCACCAGCTCTTCGGCTCAGAGCCTCACACCCGGGGGAACCGGGGTCCGGCTTTCCCAACAGCAAACTGCCCAGGCAAAACGCAAACCCCAATCACCCCAAACCACTGAGCTACGCCGCACCCGGTGACTCCGCCATCAGTCCTGCCACCACAAACGTCTCCGACCAGAGACAGATTACAGTCCGTCACAGAAGCCCCAGTTTCTTTCACGCTTGGGCACCAAGGTACCCACAGATTTGCACTGCCATCCCGCCTACGCTGATACACCTATAAAAAAATGTCTCGCTTTGTGGCGAGCCACCACCATAACAACACAGGGACCGCACCATGCCCGCTTCATCCTCAGCGCGCCTGAATGGCCGCACTCTGATCGTCATTCTCCTTGGCCTGGTACTGCAACTGACCGCCTGCGGCGGGGGTAGCGGCAGCGCCCCGACCGTTGCCAATGCACCCAACAGCCCCAACGCCAACACCGGCGGCGACAGCGGTGACGATACCGATAACGATGCTGGCGAGGAGGAAAGCACACCGGTGAACCTGGCCTGGAGCGAGCCCTACCAGCGCGACGAGGAATACCCGAACACCGTCAACCTGCCCCAGCAGCTGATCACCATGCGCGACGGCATTCGTCTGGCCGCCACCGTCACCCTGCCAGCGGACGAAAACGGCAATGCCATCGACGGCCCGTTCCCGGTGATTGCGACCTTTACCGGTTACAACCAGGCGCTCGGCGCCATCGGTGCCGCCGACCCGGCGCTGGTGAAAAGGGGTTACGCCTACATCATTGTGGATCTGCGCGGCACCGGGGCAGCGGAAGGCAGCTGGCAGGCATTCAGCCAGATTGACCAGGACGATATCGGTGAGTTGCTGGAGTACATCAAGGTGCAGCCCTGGAGCAATGGCAGCATCGGCATGAACGGCGCGTCGTACATGGGCATCACCGGCCTGCTGGCCGGCGCCCAGGAAGACCCGGCGGTGAAAGCCATTTTTGCCATCGTGCCCATGGGCGATGCCTACCGGGATATCGTCTTCACTGGCGGGCAGATCAACGCAGGCTTTATTCCCCTGTGGGTCACCCTGGTCACCGGGCTGGGCATCATCCCCACCCCCGCCGGGCTGGATAACGGCGAACCGGGCTATTACCTGACCACCCTGTTGCAACATTTGCAGGGCGCCCTCACCGAGTTTCAGGTACCGGTGGTGGCCGGTGCTCTGATTGGCGATGAAAACAAATACGACACCGAATTCTGGCGCATCCGCTCACCGCTGGAACAGATCGACAAGATCACCGCGCCGACCTTTGTGGTGGGTGGGTTGAATGATATTTTCCAGCGCGGCGAGCCACTGATTTATGAAGGCCTGAAAGACCACACCACCGCCAAGCTGCTGATCGGCCCCTGGGAACATCTGGACGGCTCCTCCGGGGCCGGCCTGCCCGCCGATGGTGTTCCGGCCCTGGGCCCCATCCGCTTGGCCTGGTTCGACCAGTACCTGAAAGGCATGGACACCGGCGCCGGGGATTTCCCGCCGGTGACGCAGTACTACACCGGCGAAGAACGTTTCGTCACCGCCACCGATTGGCCACACCCGGACGCGCAAGCGGAAACCTTTTACCTCCATGGCCAGCCCGGCGCCCCCTTGTTCGGCCGTATTTCCCACAGCGCCCCAACCACCAGCAAACAGACCAGCCTGCTGCAGACGCCGGTCAATGGCCTGTGTTCCGCCAGCGCCAGCCAGTGGACTGCCGGCGTGCTTGGCCTGATCCTGCCGCCCTGCTCGGCACAGGACAACGTGGTCAACCTGCTGGAAGCGGTGTACACCAGCGAACCGCTGGAAGAAGACATGGCCATCAACGGCCCGATCACCGGGCAGATCTGGGCGTCCACCACCGCCCTGGATACCAATGTCACCGTGCGCGTCAGCGTGGTGGGCGACAACGGCATTGCCCGGCCACTGACCCACGGCATTCAGATGGCGTCCATGAGTGCCTTTGATGCCAGCCGCTCCCGCTTTATGAACGGCAAACTGATCCAGCCCTGGCACCCGTTTAGCGCAGAATCAAAACGGACGATCACCCCACTGACCGCCTTCCGCGCCGATGTGGAAGTGTTCCCCACCAGCGCCCTGATCAAGGCCGGGGAAAAGCTGCGCATCAGCGTGGGCACCAGTGACCTGCCCCATGGCCTGAGCCCGATCCCTGACCTGCTCACCAGCCTGCTGGGCGCCATGACCATTTACAGCGCCCCGGCCATGCCATCGCGGGTGAATATTCCGCTGGTGCCAACCAGCGCCCTGTGACGCCATACCGCCTCTCCACCCTGCTCAGGCAAGAGGGGCGGTTATTCATGCTGCAAAATATTCAACAGCCGATCGAACGGGTCACGTACATAGAAGCGTCGCACGCCCCAGGGCTCACTCACCGGCCCGTATTCCACCGGCACCCCCGCCTGCTGCATCCGCTTCAATGCCTCGTCCAGATCATCCACTTCAATGGACAGGTCCGGTACCGCTGTGCCTGAGCCACCCTGGGAGCCAAAACTCAGCTGCACCGTCATGGTTTCTGCCGAGCCATAGGTCTGGAACCAGCCATGATCCATAATCCGGTCCAGGCCGAGAAGGTCGCCATAGAATGCCTGCGCCTTGCCCAGATCGTCCGTGGCCACATTGGCCATAATGCGTGTCACTTTCATCGTTTCCCCTTTCATTCTTTCTTCATTCTTGCTGCATTGCTCCTGCTGGCGTTTTCTTGCCTGCTCCGGGCACGCATCCATTCTTTCGCATGCTAGAATGAACCCTGTTCAATATCGACAGTCTCACCCCATCCGTCACAGACCTGCCCGCTGCCCTCATTCAGGAGCTCTTATGCCCTCCGACTCCGGTCGCTTGCTTCGCCTTTCGCTCGCTCTGGCCCTCGGCGGCTTTGGCATTGGCAGTGGCGAGTTCGTCATTATGGGGCTGATGCAGCGCGTGGCCACCGACCTGCAAGTACCGGTTCCAGATGTGGGCTATGCCATCAGCAGTTATGCGCTGGGGGTCGTGGTCGGTGCGCCGCTGATTTCCGCTCTGGCCGCCCGGGTGCCCCGGCGCGGATTGTTGATCGCCCTGATGCTGGTGTTTGCCGTGGGCAACATGGCCAGCGCCCTGGCCACGGATTTCTGGACCTTCGTGGGCCTGCGCTTTCTCGCCGGGCTGCCCCATGGGGCCTACTTTGGTGTCGCCGCCCTGGTGGCGGCCTCCGCCGTGCCGTATCACATGCGTGCCCGCGCCGTCGCCCGGGTGATGAGCGGGCTGACCATTGCCATCGTGGTCGGCGCGCCCCTGGCCACCTGGGCCGGCAATCTGTTCGGCTGGGAAGTGGCCTTTATCGGGGTGGGCGTGATTGCCCTGTGCACCGCCCTGTTGATCCGCCTGTGGGTACCCGCCCAGGCGCCGGACCCGGACGCCAGCCCGCGTCGCGAATTGTCCGCGCTGGTCAAACAGCGGGTGCTGTTTACTCTGGGGGTCGCCAGCATCGGTTTCGGCGGCATGTTTTCGGTGTTCAGCTATGTGATGCCCACACTCACCGAGCAATCCGGCATGGCGGAAAGCTGGGGCCCCATGGTGCTGATGATCTTCGGCATCGGCACCATCATCGGTAACTTTGCCGGTGCCCGCGCAGCAGACGGCAACTTGCTGCGTGCCATACCGCGCATCCTGATCTGGTGTGCGCTGATTCAGGCCGGCTTTTACTTTGCCGCCGACTGGCCCTTGCCCGCCATTCTCTTCGTGGGGCTGGTAGGCACCAGCATGGCGCTGGGCCCGGCATTGCAGACCCGACTGATGGATGTGGCGGAAGACGCCCAGACCATGGCCGCCTCCATGAATCATGCCGCGTTCAACCTGGCCAACGCGCTGGGCGCCTGGCTGGCCGGCGTCACCATCAAGATGGGCGCACAATGGTCCGCCACCGGCCTGGTAGGGGCCGCCCTGGCCATCGGCGGATTGCTGATTTTCCTGACAGGCCGCAGCCTGGAAAAACGTCACGCCGACGCCGCCAGTCTGGCCACGCAATCTGACGTTTAATAACGGAAAAGGTAGCCCACGTTAACGGTGGTCAGGTCATTGTCGTCGTCCTCCAGCTGCAGCCATTCCACTGTCAGGGCATTGCGTTCGTTCAATTTGATCGACGCCCCCATGCCGTAGGAGGGATCGCTGGCAACGTCCTCTTCGGTATCGCCGCCGGCCACGGTGACCTCGCGCTTCACCGAGGAATGCCCAAGCAGCACATAGGGGGACAGCGGCAAACGGTAGCTCAGCCCCATTTTCAGATAGCCCCCCACCAGCCATTGCGGGTCCACGCTGACCCGGGCCGTATCCAGCCCGCCCTCATCATCGCTGACGCCATAGCCCAGCCGGGCCTCCAGCGCGAGCAGGGTATTGTACTGCCAGCCCCACACCGCCTGAACGCTGCGCGGTTGCGCATCATCGCCGGCAGAAATCTGCTGATCGAGCAGGTTGTACTGCACCCCCACATACCCAGGCAATAACGGATCATCATTGGCAGACACCGGCCCACTGATCACACAGGCCAAGGCGACGAGTCCCGCCGCCACCGAATAAGAATGCTTCCCCTGTTGTTTCATCATCGCTCCCTTAATGCCTTCAATGGCCCGCCAGCAAATCATAGTCCTTTCCGAGAATAACGGGCGGCTCCGTTTCCTCAACAAGAAAGTAACACCGACAGGAAAAGAAACGAAAAAAGGGCCGCACAGGCGTGCGGCCCAAAACCTCTTATGGCACACGGGCCACAACAGGCTATCGGCATTCACAACACAAACATCAACCGGCTACAGTCAACCTGTGCGCGAATCAGCGAGTCGGGTCTGACAGGAAATAACATTCATCGTGGCGGCCGCCACGCTGCGAGGGTATTCATAAGGCTCTCTCCCAAGTCCATTTGGTGTTCGCTCCGTTGCTTGCGTTTTTTTCTTGCTTATTAGTTCCTGCTTATTGCGCCTGCTTCTTTGTCCCATTCGCCTGTTCACACTGTGTTCTTCGAACAGGTTGGCAGTGGCATCAACAAGATATTATTGCAACAGGATTCAATTTTTTATCGCTACTATAGGCTGTCTGTTGTTCGTTCTTTTCCAGTTACCCATGCACCAGTAACTGCGTACTAGAATGCACCGACCCTTGCGCCGCAAACTTTGCGCCAGCGCACATTCCGGGCCACAGAATGTGGTTTTTTGTTACCGCTGGATTTATCTCACACCGGCGGACAAGGGTTCGGGTTGCACGAATTTACCGGTTACCGGAAAACGCACCTCCACCAGCAGTCCACCATGGGGGTGATTGGCCAGCTGAATATCACCGTGGTGCATGTCCACAATCCGCTTCACGATGGCCAGCCCCAAACCACTGCCACTGAGAGTGCGTGCCTTTTCCCCCCGGGAAAACGGCTGCAGCAGCAACGGAATATCCTCTTCACGCACACCGCGACCGTGATCACGCACCGTCAACACGACCTTGTTTTCCGCCACCGTGGTGCGCACCTCCACCGGTGAGGCACCATACTTCAGGGCGTTGCCCACCAGGTTGGCCAGCATCCGTTTTACCGTCAGCCGCTTGAGCATAAGCCGGGGCAGGTCTTCCAGCTCGAACCGTAATTGCTCCGCCGGGTACTTGCCGGCCACTTCCTGAATCAGGTCATTGAGGTTTTCAAAATCTGGCTGCTCATCCGCACCATCACGGATAAAGGAAATAAATTGATCGAGGATCGCATCCATATCCTCAATGTCTTCGATAATGCCTTTTGCCAGCTCTTCGTCCTGCATGAATTCCGCCGACAGGCGCAAACGTGTCAGCGGGGTTCGCAAATCATGGGACACCCCGGCCAGCAGCAACGCCCGATCTCGCTGGGCATGCTGCAAGTCACTGGTCATCCGGTTAAAGGCGGCATTCACGGCCTGAATTTCCTCCGGGCCGATGGTGGTATCCAGCACCGGCACCGCCTCTCCACGCCCCACTTTCAAGGCCACTTTGGCCAGCCGTCGCAACGGCAAGTTCAGCCCCCGGGCAATCAGCAAGCCGCCGATGATGGCCAGCAAAGGCACTGTCACCCCCCAGCCCAACAACAGGTAGCGATCGTAATCCCGGAAGAACGCCATGGGCACCCGCACCCACTGCTCACCAAACGACGGCGCATTCACCCACAGAACCGGTTGGCGGTTGTCTTCCAGACGCACCGTCACCGGCTCTTCCAGCATGCCTTCCAGTTCTTCCTGAAAACGGCCCACCACCGGACGCGACAGCAGCATGGTGCCATCGTGAAGTTTCTCTGGAATCGCCACCGTAATGCCGGTGGCATTACCCAGCCGGTCGGCCAGATCCGCATCCGCGGCCGCCCGCGAATCATCAAACGCCAGCTCTGCTTGCAATACCGTCAAGCGGGCGTATTCACGGATACCGGGCAGGTAGGCATTACGGGCAAAGAACCACAGGGTCAGCGCCTGGCTGATCCCAATCACCAGCCCCACCACAATGGCGGACCGGACAAAGGCAGTGCGGGGATAGAGTGTCATCAAGGCAGCTTACACGCTGCATGCCTCACGCAACACGCGCATGGTGCGTGAAGCGTGGTGCATGCTGCGTCTCTTAATCAGGCACAAACACATACCCCACACCCCAGACCGTCTGGATGTAGCGGGGTTTGGAGGGGTCGTCTTCCAGCAGGCGGCGCAGGCGCGAGACCTGCACGTCGATGGAGCGCTCCATGGCCGACCATTCGCGGCCCCGGGCCAGGCTCATCAGCTTGTCACGGGTAAGCGGCTCACGGGGGTTCTGCAGCAATGCCTTGAGCACGGCGAATTCGCCCGTGGTCAGGCTTTGCGGGTCTCCGTCGCGGGTCAGGGTGCGGTTGGCCAGATCCAGAATCCAGGGCCCAAACGTCACCGACCCTTCTTCCTTGCTGGGCGCCCCGGGCAGCTCGCGCACATGGCGGCGCAGCACCGCGCGGATACGGGCATCCAGTTCCTTGGGGTTGAACGGCTTGGGCAGGTAGTCATCGGCGCCGGCATCCAGGCCTTCAATGCGCTCGGCATCATCGCCCTTTGCGGTGAGCATGATGATCGGCATGACGTTCTCGGCCTCACGCAGGCGACGGCAGATCGACAGGCCATCTTCCCCCGGCAGCATCAGGTCCAGCACCATCAGGGAATACAGCTCGCGGGACAGGGCACGGTCCATCTGCTCCGCATCGCCCACCGCCTTTACCGTATAGCCAGCTTCTTCCAGAAACCGTTGCAGCAGGCTACGCAGTCGCGCATCGTCATCCACGACCAGAATCTTGTCTTGTTGTTCGCTCACGGCACCTCCGAAGGTTTACTGGTCCCTGATTTACGCGTTGTGGTCCGAACGTGCAAGAAAATGGCACGAAGAGATTGTATAAAAACATTGCCAGCGTTGAAGATAGAGGGTGCCAATAGGCACTACCACAAGAAAACGCTAGAGTATCTGGCTGAGAATCATTATCGATAAAGGACTTCCCTTGCGAGACCGCCTGAAACACATCCCCCCCGTGGCCCGCGTTATTCTGGGCACGGTGCTGGCGATCATCCTGCTTGCCACATTCAAACCGTCCGCGCCCACCCGAGACATCGTGGACAACCATGCCCGGGTGCGGTTTGTGCTGGCCGACCCGCAGGCGCGCTCGCCGCAGATCCAACTGTTCGGCCGGGTGCAATCCCCCCGGGCGGCGGGCCTGACCGCCGTGGTCACCGCCAACGTGGACAGCATTCCGGTACGGGCCGGCAACCGGGTTAGCGAAGGCCAATTACTGATCCAGCTGGACGACACCGAAGCCGCCCTGGCCCGCGACCGCGCCAAAGCCACCCGCGACGAAGCCGCCGCCCAGCTGGAAACCACCCGCCTGCGCTACCAGAGCGACAAGAAAAACCTGGCGCTGGAAAAGAAACTGGCGCAGTTGTCCGCCGATAATCTGGAGCGTATCCAGTCCCTGCGTGAGCGCAAACTGGTGGCCCAGACCCAGCTGGACGAAGCCGAGCAAGCCCAGGCCCGGGCCGACCTGTCACTCAGCCAGCGGCAACTCAGTGTCAGTGATTTTCGTAACGAGCTGGCGCGCATGGAAGCCCGCCTGGCCAGCGCCGAGGCGCAGCTGGAGCAAGCGAAGATCGACCTGGCTCGCACCACCGTGAACGCCCCATTCGACGGCACCATTACCCAGGTGAGCGTGGCCCCCGGCGAGCGGGTCCGTCCCGGCGAACCGCTGATCGACCTGTTTGCTGACACCGAACTGGAAGTACGCGCCCAGATTCCCGACCGTTATCTGCCTGCCGTACGCCAAGGCTTGATCGCCGGCGACCTGGCCGCCAGCACCCAGCTGGAAGGCCACACCCTGCCGCTGAAACTGAAACGGCTGGCCGGCGATGCCGCCGATGCCCGTGGCGGTATCGATGGCCTGTTCGCGTTCAGCCATGACAGCGTGAAAGGCGCACCCACCGCGGCCCTGGGCCGCCCGCTGACTATCACCCTGACACTGCCCGCCCAGCCACAACTGCTGGCGCTGCCGGCCACCGCCCTGCATGGTCTCAACCGGCTCTATCGCATCGACGCCGAGGACCATTTGCAACGGGTTGACGCTCACATCGTCGGCGAAGTCATCGACGGCGACCAGTCCCTGCTACTCTTACGCGCCGACAGCCTGACCGGTGGTGAACGCATCATGACCACCCAGCTGCCCCAGGCCATCGTCGGCCTGCCCGTGGACCCGCAACCGGTGCCCGGCAGCAACGCGGACACCGGCACTGAAACGGAGAGCAAAACGGAAAACGCCACCCCGGAAACAAACACCCACGCGGATAACCAGGGCGGTGACAGTGAGTGAGTCGCGGGGCCTGATCGCCAGTTTTACCGAGCACAAGGTTGCCTCCAACCTGCTGATGATCCTGATGATCATGCTCGGGGTGTTGGGCCTGACCCGCCTGAACACCCAGCTGTTCCCGGATTTCGACTTCGAATACGTCACCGTCACCATCCCCTGGCGCGGCGCCAGCCCGGAAGACGTGCAGCGCTCCATCACCATTCCCGTCGAGCAGGCACTGAAAACCCTGCCCAACACCCGCAAGCTGATTGCCCGCTCCCAGCAGGGCGCCAGCGCCATCTTTATTGAACTGGAAGACGGCAGTGACCTGGGCCTGGCCCTGGATGAAGTGCGCCAGCGCATCGACTCGATCCGCAACCTGCCCCAGGACGCAGAGCGGCCAGTGATTCAGAAAATCACCCGCTATTCGCTGGTCACCTCGATTCTGGTATCCACGGAAAATGGCAGCCGGGAAGAGCTGCGCCCCCTGGTGCGGGAAATGGAGGATGAGCTGCTGGCGCTGGGGGTCGGCAAAGTGGAGTTTATCGGCCTGCCGGAAGAGGAAATGGCCATTCAGGTGCCCAGCAGCACCCTGCATGATCTAGGCATGACCCTGGGACAGATCGGCGACAAGGTACGCAGCTTCAGCCAGGACACCCCCGCCGGCACCGTGGGGCGCGACGACGCCGCCAAGCAACTGCGGGCGCTGGGCCAGCGCCGTGACGAAAAGGCCTTTGCCGAGCTCCCCCTGATTACCACCGCCGACGGCCAGCAGCTAAGCCTGGGCGATGTGGCCATCATCGAACGGCGGGCACGGGATGACCAGGCCACGCTCACCTTCGAAGGCAAACCCGCCATCGAACTGCAGGTAATGCGCGGCGAAGACGACGACATGCTCGACCTGGCCGAAAAGGTTCGTACCTGGGGAGGCGAATACGCACATTCGCTGCCCAATGGCGTCAAAATGACGTTCTATTTCGAGGCCTGGAAGCACGTACAGGAGCGTATTTCCACCCTGCTCTGGAATGGCATTTCCGGCCTGGTGCTGGTGATCCTGACCCTCTATTTTTTCCTCAATGCGCGAGTCGCCTGGTGGGTCACCGTGGGGATTCCCGTGTCCTTCATGGCCACCCTCGGCATCCTCTGGGCGTTTGGCGGCACCATCAATATGATCAGCCTGTTCGGCCTGATTCTGGCCCTGGGCCTGATTGTTGACGACGCCATCGTGGTGGGCGAAGACACGCTCACCCACCTGCAACAGGGGGAATCCGCCCAGCGCGCAGCCCTGGGCGGGGCCCGGCGCATGTTCTGGCCGGTGGTGGCATCGTCCACCACCACCATCGCCGCCTTCCTGCCACTGGGAATGATGGGCGGCGCCATGGGCAAGATATCTTTCGATATCCCCTTCGTGATGATCTGCGTGATTCTCGCCTCACTGCTGGAATGCTTCCTGGTGATGCCCGGCCATCTGCACCACAGCTTCCGCGGCATCGAGGTCAAGGCCAGCGGCCTGCGCGAACGCATCGACATCGGCTTCAACCGCTTCCGGGATGAGCGCTTCCAGCCTTTGGTGGAATGGTCCATTAGCCACCGCAAGCTGGTAAGTGTCTCCGCCGTCTGTGCCTTCGTTATTGCCCTGTCGCTGGTATCCACCGGCTGGCTCAAATTCACCTTCTTCCCGCCGGTAGATGGCGACCAACTGCGCGCCGTGGCGGAATTCTCCTCCGGCACCGACAAGCAACAGGTGGACGACTTCCTCGCCGAACTGGAACGCACTCTGGAAGAGACCAACGAGGAACTGGGCGGGCATCTGGTCCATACCATTATCAGCCATCACGGCGCCGCCGCCGGCTTCCCCAACATCGGCGGCCGCCAGGACAAGTTCGGTGATGAATACGGCACCCTGGTGGTCGAGGTCTACACCGGCTCGGACCGGGACATCTCCAACGACGAACTGATCGATGCCTGGCGCGAAAGACTGGCCATGCCCGCGGGGCTGGATCAGCTGACCATCTCCCAGGCCGAAGCCGGCCCCCCGGGCAAACCCATCGAGGTGAAACTCACCGGCAGTGACGCCGCTACCCTGAAAGCCGCCTCACTGGCGTTGCAGGAACGTCTTGAGCAGTTCACCGGCGTCAGCAACGTGGACGATGATCTTCCTTACGGCAAGGAACAGCTCACATTCGAGCTCACCGCTCAGGGTCGCGCCCTGGGGTTGACCCTCAGCGAAGTGGCCAGCCAGCTACGGGGCGCCTTCGACGGCAGTCTGGCGCAGCTCTACAACGAGGAAGACGAAGAAGTGGAAGTGCGGGTGATGCTGCCAGACAGCGAGCGCCGCCGCTTCAGCGCCCTCGAGCGCCTGCCCATCATCACCAATCAGGGCGAAGCCATTCCGCTACGCGACGTGGTCACCTTTGACGCCCGCAAGGGCGTGGACCTGCTGCGCCGGGTCGACGGCGAATTGGCCGCCACCGTGTACGCCGACCTGGATCCCGAACAGGGCAACGCCAACGAGATCATCGCCACCCTTAACGAAGGCATCCTGCCGGAACTGAAAAGCCGCTACGGCATCGGCGTCGGCTACGAGGGCAAACTGCAGGAACAGGCGGAAAACCTGCGGGACCTGGCCACCGGCGCCCTGCTCGGGCTGGCGATTATCTATATCGTGCTGGCCTGGGTATTCAGCTCCTACTCCTGGCCAATAGCGATCATGGTGGCGATATTCTTCGGCCTCACCGGCGCAGTGATCGGGCATATCTTCACGGCCCCGTTCGGCATCAAGTTCTCCATGTTCTCGGCCATGGGCCTGTTCGGCCTGTCCGGCATTATCGTCAACGACTCCATCGTGTTGGTGAGTTTCTATCAACAGCTGGTCGCCGAAGGCATGGAACGCTTCCAGGCAATCACCGAAGCCTGTGTGCGCCGCCTGCGTGCCGTGCTGCTGACCTCGATCACCACGGTAGCCGGCCTCACGCCGATCCTGTTCGAAAGCTCACTGCAGGCCCAGTTCCTCAAGCCCATGGCCGTGAGCCTGGTGTTCGGCCTGCTGTTCGGCACCGGGCTGATCCTGCTGGTAGTGCCCGCCATGCTGATGCTGATCGAGGAACAGCGCGACCGCTTCCATGGACTCGGCCGCAACCTGGCGCCGCACAACTGGGGCACACTGCTGCAGCGCGTCTGGCGCTTTGATCCCGTCCACCACCGCCAGCAACCCGGCCCCCAAGGCCTGGGCGGCAATCTGTGGTGGGCCATGCTGCTCGGCCCCTTCCTGCTACTGAACGTGTTCGGCAACCTGCCCCTGCTCAAGGCAGCCGCCAGCGAAGACGCCAGCCTGCTGCTGCTCGCCCCCGCCGGGCTACTCTGGCTGCTGATGCTGGGGCTGGGGCTGGCCTTTCTGTGGTGCCTGTTCCGCCGCCGGCAGCTGGCACTGGCCTTAGCACCGCGCTGGCTGCTGCTGACCGGGGTCGGCAGCCTTGTCATTGCCGCGCTGGCACCGCTGGCCGGGCATCACGGCGACCTGCTGGCCAACAGTTTCTGGGCACTGGCCCGCTGGACGCTGGTCACCGCCCTGATTGTGTTGCCCATTCTGCTCTGGGGGCGGCGCAGCGCCCACACGTTTACCCGGTAAGCTGCCCCATTGCGGCACCCATGTGCCACAATTCGACAGCTTACCTTTTAAGCCGTCGCTGGTATGATTCGCGATTGGATCGAGACACATATAAAAAAACAGCCGCCTGGGATCAATAGCGGCTTGAGGAGAGCAACATGGCCAAAATTCTTGTGGTGGACGATTCCCCGACCCAGCTGACCAATCTGGTTAAGATTGTCCAGGGTCAGGGCCATGATGTCGTCACCGCCACCAACGGCATGGAAGGGATAGAAAAAGCCCGTCAGGAACAGCCCGACCTGATCCTGATGGATGTGGTGATGCCGGAACTGAATGGCTTCCAGGCCACTCGCAAGATCACCCGCGACCCTGCCACAGAAAGCATTCCGGTGATTCTGGTCACCACCAAGGACCAGGAAACCGACAAGGTCTGGGGCGAACGCCAGGGCGCTTTCGGCTATGTGGTGAAACCGCCGGTGGAATCGGAACTGGTCGCCAAGATCAATGAAGCGCTGGGCTGAGTCGTCGTCCGCGGCCTGTCGTGCGCGGTAACCGAACGTCCATGACCTGCGCCACAGCCACAGCCGCTTTTACAAGTCAATCTATCAACGACCGGATTCATTCCCTATGATTCCGGTCGTTTTGTATTTGAAGAACGCTTGCCGGCAATACGCTCGCAGGCCGCACGCCGTCAGGACATATCATGCGTAGTATCGAACAGATTATTGCCGAAGAAATCGGTTGCCAGGAACGCCAGGTCAACGCCGCCGTCGCCCTGCTCGACGAAGGCTCCACCGTCCCCTTTATCGCCCGTTACCGTAAAGAGGTAACTGGCGGTCTGGACGACACCCAGTTGCGTAACCTGGAAGAACGGCTGCGTTATCTGCGCGAGATGGAAGAGCGCCGTGAGGCCATCCTGAAAAGCATCACCGAACAGGAAAAGCTCACCCCGGAACTGGAAAAGGCGATCAAGGCTGCCGACACCAAGACCCGGCTGGAAGATCTCTACCTGCCCTACAAGCCCAAGCGTCGCACCCGCGCCCAGATTGCCCGCGAAGCCGGTCTGGAGCCGCTGGCAGACAGCCTGATGAATGATCCCACCCAGGAGCCGGAAGCACTGGCCGCCGGCTACCTGAACGAGGAACACAAAATTGCCACCGCCAAGGACGCCCTGGACGGTGCCAAACAGATCCTCATGGAGCGCTTCGCCGAAGACGCCGAGCTGCTCACCCGCCTGCGCACCTTCCTCTGGGACAAGGGCCACATCCAGGCCAAAGTCGTCGACGGCAAGGAAAAAGACGGCGCCAAGTTCAGCGACTATTTCGACCACAGCGAAACCCTTAAAAGCATCCCCAGCCACCGCGCCCTGGCCCTGTTCCGGGGCCGCAATGAAGGCATCCTGCATGTCTCCATGGTGCTGCCGGAAGAGCTGGAGAATGCCCAGCCGCACCCCTGCGAAGCCATGGTCACCGCCGTAGCCGACTGGCAGCACGCCGGCCGCGCCGCCGATGACTGGCTCAAGGAAGTGATGCGCTGGACCTGGAAGATCAAGCTCAATACCCATCTGGAAACCGAGCTGCTCGGCCGGGTGCGGGAAATGGGTGAAGAGGAAGCCATTCAGGTGTTTGCCCGTAACCTGAAAAGCCTGCTGATGGCCTCCCCCGCCGGCCCCAAGTGCACCATGGGTCTGGATCCGGGTCTGCGTACCGGGGTGAAAGTGGTGGTCGTGGATGCCACCGGCAAGCTGCTGGAGCACACCACCGTGTTCCCGCACCAGCCGAAAAAGCAGTGGGACCAGTCCCTCAGCAAACTGGCCGCCCTGAGCAAACAGCATGGCGTGGAATTGATCGCCATTGGCAACGGCACCGCCAGCCGGGAAACCGACAAGCTGGCCGGCGAAGTGGTGAAGCTGCTGAAAGACCAGCCGATCCAGAAAATCATCGTTTCCGAAGCCGGCGCATCCGTGTATTCCGCCTCGGAACTGGCCGCCCGGGAATTCCCGGAACTGGACGTGTCCTTCCGTGGCGCTGTCTCTATTGCCCGCCGCCTGCAGGATCCGCTGGCCGAACTGGTGAAAATCGATCCGAAAGCCATCGGCGTGGGCCAGTACCAGCACGACGTGAGCCAGGTAAAACTGTCCCGCTCGCTGGATACCGTGGTGGAAGACTGTGTGAACTCCGTGGGCGTGGACGTGAACACCGCCAGCGCCCCGCTGCTGGCCCGCATTGCCGGCCTTAACAGCACCATCGCCGGCAACATCGTTACCTTCCGGGAAAAGAACGGTGCCTTTGCCAGCCGCGCCAACCTGAAACTGGTGCCGCGTCTGGGCGACAAAACGTTTGAACAGGCTGCCGGCTTCCTGCGCATCATGAACGGCGAAAACCCGCTGGACAGTTCCTCAGTGCACCCGGAAGCCTACCCGGTGGTGGAAAAAATCGCCGGCAAGCATGGTCGTCCGTTGAAGGATCTGGTGGGTGATGTGCCCTTCCTGAAGAAGGTCAACGCCGCCGAATTCACCGACGACAACTTCGGCCTGCCCACCGTCACTGACATCCTCAGCGAGCTGGAAAAACCCGGCCGTGACCCGCGCCCGGAATTCAAGGCGGCGGCACTCAAGGAAGGGGTGGAAACCCTCAAGGATCTGAAACAAAGCATGATCCTGGAAGGCACCGTCACCAACGTGACCAACTTCGGCGCCTTCGTGGATATCGGCGTTCACCAGGATGGCCTGGTGCATGTCTCCGCGCTGGCCGACAAGTTCGTGGAAGACCCCCATCAGGTGGTCGCCCCCGGCGATATCGTCAAGGTGAAAGTGCTGGACGTGGATCTGGATCGCAAACGCATCAGCCTGACCATGCGCATGGACGACCAGCCCACCGAAAAAACCGGTGGCCAGCGCCCCACCAGCAACCGCGCCAATCAGGCCAATAAAGGCAATAACCAACGCCGCGGTGGCGGTGGTAACGGCGGCGGTCAACGCGCCGGTGGCCAGCCCCAGGGCGGCGGCGGCACCTTCGCCGACCTGTTTGCCAAGGCCAAGGAAGAGAAGCAAAAGAAGGACAGCAAGAAGCGCTCCTGAGCGGAGTGACTTCTCAGCGTCATTCTATTGCCCCATGATTGTCGGAATTCCGTCACACCCGCGGCCAGCCCCACACCCGGGCGGCCGCACGACAGGCCCCAACCATGAAGCATCTTGAACAGAGAATTCATGCCCTGCTGGATTCAGATGCCGCCGCCACCCTGGCTGGTATCCGTCGCGGCATCGAGAAAGAAAGCCTGCGCATCACCACCAATGGCACCCTTGCGCAAACCCCGCATCCCAAGGCGCTGGGCTCCGCACTGACGCACCCCTACATCACCACGGATTATTCCGAAGCGCTGCTGGAATTCATTACCCCACCCAGCACCGAGCTGCACAAGCCCATCGAGTTTCTCGAACAGCTCCACCGCTACGTGTACAGCCACATCGGTGATGAAGTGCTGTGGGTCAATTCCATGCCCTGCATGATCGGCAAGGACAGTGATGTACCCGTGGCGCAATACGGCAGCGCCAATGTGGGCCGCATGAAAACCGTCTACCGGGAAGGGCTTGGCCATCGTTACGGCCGCAAGATGCAAACCATCGCCGGGATTCATTACAACTTTTCCTACCCGGAAGAATTCTGGAAACTGAACCAGCAACTGGAAGGCGACAGCGCGCCGTTGCAGGATTACATTTCCCGCCGCTATTTCGACCTGACCCGCAATTTCCAGCGCTATTCCTGGCTACTGGTGTACCTGTTCGGCGCCTCGCCGGCGCTGTGTGCCTCATTCCTGGCCGGCCGCGAGCACGATTTGCTGGAGCGTTTTGATCACTCCCTGTATCGCCCCGAGGCCACCAGCCTGCGCATGAGCGACCTGGGCTACCAGAACAATGCCCAGTCTTCCCTGGCGATCAGCTACAACAATCTGGATGAGTACGTCAGCACCCTCACCCATGCCATCAAGACGCCGGAACCGGCCTACGAGAAAATCGGCGTCAAGGTGGGAGACGACTACCGCCAGCTCAACACCAATATTCTGCAGATCGAGAACGAGTACTACTCGTCCATTCGGCCCAAGCGCACCATCAATCCGGGCGAACGCCCCACCACGGCATTGCAGGAACGTGGCGTGGAATACATTGAAATCCGCGCGCTGGACCTCAACCCGTTCGAGCCGGTGGGCATCAACCAGCAGGAAATCCGTTTCCTGGACCTGTTCGCCACCTATTGCCTGCTGCGCGAATCGCCGCAACTGGAAAAATGCGACCTGCATGCCAGCAAGGAAAACCTGCGCAAGGTGGTCTACGACGGCCGCAACACCGCCACCCAGCTCTGCAACTGGGGCAAGTCGGTGAGCCTGAAAGACTGGGCCACGGAAAAGCTGGAACAGATGCAGCCCATTGCCGAACTGTTTGACCGCGCCCATGGCGGCACCAACTATGCCGAGGCACTGGCGCACCAGCAGGAAAAAGTGGATAACCCGGACACCACCCCGTCCGCGCGGATTCTGGCAACACTGGAAAGTCGCAATCAGGGCTTCTTCCAGTTCGCCATGGATCAGGCCCTGGCCCACCGCGACCACTTCCTGTCCCGCCAGCGCTGCGACGACACCAACCAGCGCCTGGAAGCACTGGCGGCAGACAGCCTGGCCGAACAGGCCGCCGGCGAAGCGGCCGATCAGCAATCCTTCGAGGAATATCTAGCGGATTACTTCCACGATTAGCTCCCTCGAGATCCGAATCCGCCCTATGTATCAACCGTAGGGCGGAAGTCGGCCGCCGGCCACCTCACCCGCCGCCAGCAATCAACATGACGTTGCATTGCATTGCGACCCACTCCGCTGTACAGCCCACCGTTAATACCTCAGTAGAATCGCGCCTGCTGCTTTTGCACAACAAGAATGCGGACTCGCGCGCTATGTAAACCGTGCAACAGCGGCATGTCTCTAAACCGGAAGTGATGCCTGGTGTGGCTGAAACCTGCAGGCAAGAAAGCACCAAGCAAGCCTGACGCCGCTCCCGCAAAAGAGTCCAGACTCACTCTGACCTCTTGCGTGGAAAACAATGCTTGCAGGCGAAGACCGCAGCCGTGGAGCGCAAGCATCTCTTCATGCACCG
>OJGO01000224.1_pt1 | contig 25128 bp, 17 predicted proteins | sample 1594871 | NCBI WGS metagenome assembly OJGO01 (sample SAMN05416798, study PRJEB24817) | seawater metagenome | isolation source: Sea water | place: Canada:Atlantic | collected 2013-07 | reverse complement strand
ACTGCATATCGTCGGCAGCGTCAGATGTGTATAAGAGACAGATTGATAAATATTTGCCTGCTATGTCGGCGGCTATTCATGACGGTAGTAACTTTAGAGCAGAGCTTGAAGATAACTGCTTGCTAGAAAAGAGCGATCGTTATTATGAAGAAGATCCCTACACGGGTAGTTTCATTGCCAAACAAGCGATTACTTTAATTGCCCATGACTCACGTTATGAATATGATTTAAATCGTGGTACTGATGAGTGTGTCTATGAAACAGCTTGGGGTAAAGAAATATGGAAAACCCCGCTTAGTGAAGAGATGATTGCCAAAAGTAAGGCCAAGCATGCACAATTTTATCGCATTGTTGCGGCTGTAGTTGAGGCATTAGCAGCAGATTTTGGCCAATGTGTTGTTTACGATAATCATTCGTATAATTTTAAGCGTCATGAGCGAAAAGATTTACCCGTACTTAATGTGGGCACAACGTCAGTAAAAGGCGAGCAATGGCGACCGATTATTGATAGTTGGCTTAGTGCATTACAAAACATGAGTGTGGATGGTATTGAAGTGACGGCGGCAGAGAATGATATTTTCTACGGTAAAGGTCGCTTAGCTGGTTTTTGTCATAGTCGATATGACAATGTTTTAGTACTGGCAACTGAAGCTAAAAAAGTCTTTATGGATGAGCTTACAGGTCAAGCTGATGCCGTTGTTTTACCTTCATTGCAGCACGTTTATAATAATACTGTTGCTGAGCATACTCAGTGGTATATCAATAACTATCATAAAAGCTAATTTACAATTCTCTGTTCTCTGAAATAAAAAAGCACTTTAAAGTTAATTAAAGTGCTTTTTAGTTTTCTATATTCTATCGAATATTAATTAAAGCCAACCTAACACGTCTTTCATAACCGACCAACGTGGTTTTTTCGCTTCAGGATTTTTACCTAAAATCCAATAGTCGTATACTTTCTTTTGTAACCCATTCTCTTTTTTGAGTTTGAGCCAAGTATTCATATACTGTACATAATCTAACTGGCCTTTAGGTAATACAAAGGCTACCGGAGCTCTTAGTTTTAAACCTTTAGGTATAATCGCCGAATAATTTGGGTATAACATAGCCCACGCAGAAGCCGACTCGGTTGAGTAAATTAGCGCGTCGACATCTTCATAGTTACCTTTAAGAAATTGTCTAACATTATTCACTTCTGTTAATTGTGCATTAGGTAGATATTCTTTCACCATATCTTGGTAATACTTACTATTTCCCACACCTAACTTTAATGTTTTCATTGCTTGAATGGTATAAAGGTCAGAAAACTGATCACGTTTAGCATCCGTCACTAATAAGCCAGCGGTATGGAAGGTGTAAGCATCTGAAAAGGCCATTTTTAATGCACGTTTTGGTGTGATTACATGACCACCAATAATGATATCAATACTACCATCAGCTAATAACTCGGCTTCGTCAGCCCCCTCTTTAATACGAATCATGGATAAATTAATATCGAGATCTTTAGCAAATTGGTTCATTAACTCAACATCAAAACCAACCATTTTATTCTCTTTATTTCTAAAGGCATAAGGCAAGCTCGCATCGCTATAACCAACACGAATACTTTTACGAGCAAGGATCACCTCAAGGCGTGGTTGTTGCTGCTCAAAGTAGCCTATTGGCGTAAGCTCTTTATATCTATCTAGATTAGCGCTTGCATTCATTGACTTCATTGATTCGAACGTTTGCACACCTTCGTACTTGTAAGGAATTAATGACTTTAAAGTAAAACCAGCCGCAATCATAACACCCAAGGTAATTGCTAAATGCACGCCAATGGCTTGCATCATTCTGTGCCATCTAAGCTTTTTCAATACGGCAGAGGCCACCAGTAAAGTAACAACAAAACCGTGCAGTGCAGCTAGTCCTGTAGCAAAACGGGCAGTAACGACACTACCTAACAGGTATAACTGGAATTGATCAGCGGGCAAGTCAAAAAAGTCGAGTAGAAATGGAATGGCAACAGCCATGCTACCAAAAGCGGTTAAGGCGCCCATAATGACAAAAGAAATATAGTCATCAAAACCAAGTGGTGAGCCGACATACCAGGCAGAGAATAAAATAAATCCTAAGCCAAGTAGTGTACCTGTACTTGGGAAACTGTAAGCGGTTGGTACAAGTACATCAACAGTAGAGTCTGTTTCTTCGCACTCCATGCCGTGCTTGGCTAATAAAGCTTTACTGCGTTCAATGATCATCGGCAGCACAACTAATACTGTGCCGGTAGCTAATGCCGTTATAACCGCTTCACCGGCAGTTGATAAAATTTCACGATAGGAGAAAGGCGTTGCCCAATGAATGAGTAGTGGCAAAAATACAAAAGCAAGTAGAGCAGCAGCAGTAATGTATACCCATAAAAATACTTGTAGTCGACCAAGCTCTTCAACTTCTAAGGTACCTGCAGCAGAAGCAGAAATAGCAAAAATCCCCAAGGGTGCTAACTTGGCAACATAAGAAGCAACTTTCATTAAGCTATCACCAATATTGGTGGTTAGGGTTAATAGTGTTTCTTTATTCTTTACTTGGATTAAGGCAATCCCCATCAATAATGAAAATAGTACGACAGCTGGAACAATCGTCTCTGATAACGAGGCAAAAATATTACTAGGGATATATAGTTTTACAAAGTTGAAGGCAGCGGGCTCTGCAAGCATACTGGTACTGAAGAAGCCGGCTGTTTCCCAGTTAGGGTAGGCTAAGGGAAGTAATAATAACGTCGCCATGACAGACAACCACATGATCACTATTACTTTGACTGCCCGGTAGCCTATTCGACTTGCCATGGTGCTGTCTAATCGACCTAAGCCACCAATAATTGAAACAAGTACATAAGGTAAAACGGTCATTTGAAGTAAGCGAATATAAACATCGCCAATAACTTTAATATCTCCGGCAGGCTCTCCAACAAAAATACCAGCAGATATACCCAGTATTAACGCAATAATGACCCGTTGAAAGGGGCTCAGTTTTTTATATAGGTTTACTAATGGCATTTTCTCTCCTGAGGAAGGACTTATTTTACTGTGATAAGTCGGTATGTGCGTATAACTTGATGTTATTATCGCCTTTCTAAGCGGTTATTCAAGTAACGATTGCGCTAATTGTTTGTCAATAAGTAACTTTAACAAGGTAATTTTAGGTAGAAATTGGTACCAAACTCCTTACTGCTATGAAAATAAAGTTCACCCTGCAGTTTTTTCATAGCTAAGAAAGCTAGATTGATACTCATATCATTAACCTTATTCGTTTTATTTGAATGCGATAAGTGCGCAATATTATCCAAGCCTTCTTCGGGTATTTCTGTAATATTGTGTAATTTGATGAGTATGAAGTCTTGATAGCTTGCTGAAGTAATTGACACTTTAGAGCCCCTAGGTCCGACATCTAAGGCATTGAGGTAAAGACAAGCAAAAATAATATTGAATAGTTTTTTATCGCAATGGATATTGATACTCTCATCAATATTGTCGAAGGCCTCTATATTTTTGCCAGCAATAATGAAATCAAAAATACTCAAAATTGGGAATAAGAGATTTACAAGTCTTTCTTTAGTAAGAGTTAGTGTGTATTCATTCTGTTGTAATTTTGCTAAAACATGGCTGCTATCAAGTAACAAGGTACTCATGCCAATATTGTATTTTAATTGCGATAAAGAACGTCTGGAAGGTTTTGTATTAACAGTAGGAGACAGTTCAATTAATGTTTCAGCACTATCATGCAATAGCCTAGTTAACTTATTGTATGTGTTGTCATTATACTTAACGAATATCTCATTTTGCTGCAACAAATCATCTATTTGACCTTGTATGGTGCGTTGATTCAAAATAATTTTACTGTGCACTTCTATACGGGCTAACAATATCGCTGGAACAATAGGTTTAGTAATATAATCGACCGCACCAAGAAAAAGCCCCTTAACAACATCCTCTGTTTCAGAAAGTGCGGTTAAAAAGATAACGACAATATTTTGTGTTAACGGGTTTTCCTTAAGTTGCTTACACAAAGTTAACCCGTCAACTTCTGGCATCATAATGTCTAGTAGTATTAAATCGGGTGGTGAATCAGACAAGCAAATCTTCATTGCTGTCTTAGCATTTAACGCAGCTTTGACTCTATATTTGTCTTTAATGAGTTCTTTAATAATTGCAATGTTATCGGCAATATCATCAACAACTAAGACATTTAATTCACTAGGGGTCACTTTTGGACTAAATCGTTTTTTATTGATAGTCCGAGTTAAGCTGGTTGCGCTTGCCTGTATTGGCACTTTGAGGGCATGATTGATACGCTGTTCAAATATTTTCTTATTAAATGGAGGCACTAAATATTCTGACACGCCCATCGTAATTGCTTGTTTGATCAAATCTTGCTCTATCATGGATGAGACAATGACAAAGGGCGTTTTTAGGGTGTTTTCATTTTCACGTAACTTTTTTAATACGGAAAGAGCGTTCAGTTTTGGTAAGTTCCAACCACAGACAACTAAATTGATGTTTTCTGCAGTAATTAGCTGCATACATTGACTTTCACTATTGGCAACTACCACAGTCTTCATGCCCATAACACGCAACATTGATACCATGATTTGTCTCATACTGCTGTTGTTATCGATAACTAAGGCATTAATATCACTAAAATTATTTGGCATAACTATATGTTCTAATCGCTTAATCTTTAATCCATAATAGACTAGACTGTATAAAAATAATAAATGTTATTTATAATTTAAGTGTTTATTTCTTATGATAAAACTAAAAAAGTCTTCATTCATCGTATTTTTCTTTCTGCAGTCCTTCTTCCTACAAAATGGAATGGCAGAAAACTTACCTACCCATTTAGTTGATTGGGCTCATGCAAACCCGGTTGTCCATATTGGCGTTGACGGTACTTTCCCACCTTTTGATTATATCGATGAACAAGGCGTTACTGCTGGTGCAGGAAAGCTCATTCGTCAACAATTATCAGCAATACTCCCTGTCGACTTACAAGAAACATCCGTATCAGATTTTCGGCTTGAATATGATGAAATGTTACGTGGCAATATCGATGCAATTTCAGTGTGCGGCAATATTGAACAGCGACGAGATGAGGTTTTATTTACTAAGCCCTTTTTACAAATGACACCTATCGTGGTGGTTAATAAAAATAGTGATATTAAAAGTGAAATGGATATCACTTCAAAATTGAAAATTGCCTCTATTGCAGGTTATGCCGATGCAAATTTCGCCAAACAATTATCAGTAAATTCAAAAGGGCTGAGTAGTAACCTACAAGGCTATCAAAGTATTGAGAATGGACAATATGATGTATTCATCACTTATTTATACCTTTATAAATATATGCTTAAAAAGCATGGTTTTAAAAATGTTAAACCCATAGCAATCAGTCAATTTGAAAGTTTGCCTATTGGTTTTTGTGTTAATAAAAACAAGCCACAATTAGTGGGGTTATTAAATTGGGGCATAGATCAATTAGGTGATGATTTTATACTTGCGATGCAAAGTAAGTGGGCCGAATCTAGCCTTGATGAAGGTCAAGACAGCAGAGCACATATAGATAAAAGCATTAGCTTAACGAGTGTCTTTATCTATGCCGTTATCTTTGTTTTACTCGCGTTATTTTTTGCGCGAAAATTTGCTAGTACCATTGCGATAAAGCTTGATACGTTAGCCTTTAGAACGACTTATTTCACTGTACTGTTCCTTATTATCTCTTTGTCCACAGGCGGTATTTATTTGTTCCTTAATGACTTTAAGGATCAGTTACTTATTGATCAAAAAGAAACGTTCAATGTCACAAGAGATGTTACTAAAAAAACATTGGCGGGTTGGTATCGTGAACGTGAGTTGTTAGCACATAATATTGCTAAATCTAAAAGCTTTAAGCTGCTAGTCAATAAGCTGGTTATCGCGAGTGAAATAGGTGACACGAGCAAGCTTGCCCAAGCAAAAAAAGCATTGAGGGTGTACTTTAGTAAGCGACCTTACACTACACAAGGAGGAAGAGCTTATACCATCACTGATGTTCAAGGGCGATATCTATTAAATCTTGTGCAAAGTGCTGAAGGAAAAAAATCCCCGATAATTAGCCAGCGTCCTGAATTATTTAATGAAGTCCTCATGGGACGTACAGAGTTCATTCCTCCTGTTTGGGCAAATGTAAATATTGACGGAAATAGAAATGCAGAGGATAAAGATGCTGAAGTTTTTATTGCCACACCTGTTCGCAACGAACAGCAGGAGATTATTGCCGTATTAGGTTTTCGGTTCGATCCTGACAGGGAGTTTTCGCAATTATTCATTGATGGCCGACTAGGTAAAAGCTTTGAGAGTTTCGCTGTAGACTCTAGAGGTTATTTGATTTCAAGTAGTCGTTTTACCTCAGAGTTACAACAAAAAGGCATTGTACCTGCTGGTGATAGCAGCGTGCTCAATGTTCGCTTGCAAAACCCTGAAACGAATCCGATAGTGCAAGCCGCAAAGTTTAAGCTCAACGGACAAAACTTGAATGGCTATACCAATTACCGAGGAAAAACTGTTGTTGGGCAATGGATCTCATTAAAAAATTCGAATATTACCGTAGTCAGTGAAATTGAACTCAGCGAAATGCTGGCTGAGTATTACGATGTTAGAAATCTACTGTTGATTGGATTAATTATATCAAGCGCTTTCATTCTCTCCATTTCAATTTTTATGATTACTATCTCTAATAGAGCGAATGATATTAGTCGACGTTCTCAACAAGAGTTAGCAGAGCAAGTTACTATTCGAACGAAAGAATTGGCGGCGTCAGAACAAAAGAGCAAACTGATTAATAGCTCTGTCGCCGATGGTATTTTAGGAGTAGATAAACATGGCCATTTTATTTTTGCCAATGAATCTGCCACAAAAATAACGGGATATAGCGAAGAGCAGATTCTTTCAAGTGATCTTATTTCACTGTTTGCTGGAGATAATAAAGAAAATTTAACTTTTGAAGACACAGAAGTTTATAAGGCAATTCAAAGCAAGGAAGTCATCCGTATTAGCAATGAATATGTATTAATGAGTGGAGCGAGAGAACTTCCTCTTGAATATAGCATTTCACCTGTTGAAGGCGATGAGTCAGAATTAGCCTGTGTGATTGCACTACAAGATATCACCTTACGTGTACAAGAGACTGAACGTCTCGAAAAAATGCTAGAGCATTTACCCGTTTGTATGGTCATCATGAATCAAAATGATGAAGTAGAACAGATTAACCAAACGGGCATTGAATTACTTGGTTTTGAAAGAGATGAAATTGTAGGTAATCCGGTAGATTTATTTATTCCTCAAGAACAAGTAGAGAGTCATAAAGCTTTACTTAAAAAGTTCTTTCAAGAAGAAGCTGTCATTGATACTAGAAGTTTAGAACGAGATTTTAAAGTTAAGCATAAATCAGGCAAGCTTATTGAAATTCAGGCGGTGTATACGCCTGTTCATTTTTACAATGGTTTGTATGCGGCGGTAATGGTGCGTGATATCACCTTAGATAGACAAGCTGAATTTTCACTGTTAGAAGCAAAACGTATCTCTGATGATGCTTCAAAAGCAAAGTCCGACTTTTTAGCGAACATGAGTCATGAAATTCGTACGCCGATGAATGCCATTATGGGCATGTCTCATTTAGCATTGGGGTGTGAGTTAGACAGAAAGCCAAAGAATTACGTGAGCAAAGTTTATAAAGCGGCAGAATCCTTATTAGGGATTATTAATGACATTCTTGATTTCTCAAAAATTGAGGCCGGTAAGTTAGATATTGAAATCATTGAGTTTAGTTTACATGATACCTTTGCAGATCTAGCTAATATTATTGGCTTGAAAGCCGGTGAGAAAAATTTGGAACTATTGTTTGATATCTCTCCAGAGGTACCTGTTATGTTGAAAGGGGATCCCTTAAGATTAAATCAAATCCTGATAAATTTAGCTGGAAATGCGGTTAAGTTTACCGAACAGGGACAAGTGGTTATTTCAGTTAACGTAGTAACTAACGTTAGCACAAGTCATTGTGATGATATTAACTTGGAGTTTTCAGTAAAAGACTCCGGCATAGGGATGGATGATGAGCAACAGAAAAAGCTGTTTCAATCCTTTAGTCAGGCTGATAGCTCAACCACTCGAAAATATGGTGGTACGGGTCTAGGGTTAACTATTTCTAAAAACCTTGTTGAGTTAATGCATGGTCAGATATGGCTAGAAAGTAAAGCCGGTGAGGGCAGTTGTTTCTCTTTTACCACTAGATTACAAGTTTCTGATGTTATTAATAATAAACTTATTGAGCAGCAAAAGTCTTTTCTAGCAGACAAGCGAATTCTTATCGTTGATGACAATTTGCTCGCATTGGATGTACTTAGCTCTATTTTAAAATCCTTTCATTGTCATGTGGTTGCTGCCAATAGCGGGGAAGAAGCAATTGAACTCGTTAAGCAAGCAACACTGGCGTTTGATTTCATTATGCTTGATTGGAATATGCCTGATTTAGATGGCATTGAAACCTATCACATCATTAAGTCACAAAATAATTATCAAGATAACCAATTTATTTTAGTGACCTCTAATGCCAATGATAACGAGGCGGTTGACCAGCTCAAAAAGCGCATCAATAGTGTGTTAGTTAAGCCCGTTACTTCTTCGAGCATCTTTGATGAAATGATGCGCCTTAATGGTGATGAGGCATACAGCAATACTCGGGAAATGAAACGAGATGATGAGCTTATTCAAAATCAGCAACATTTAAGCGGCGCGAAAATATTATTAGTCGAAGATAATGAATTGAATCAAGAACTAGCACTTGAATTATTGAAGCAATCTAACATTGAGGTTGAGTTAGCTGAAAATGGTGCCATCGCAGTAGATAAGGTATCTAGCAAACACTTTGACGGAATTTTAATGGATTTACAAATGCCGGTGATGGATGGATTTACCGCAACTAAAATTATTAGAGAAAGTGATTCATCAATTCCTATTATTGCCATGACAGCTAATGCTATGGTGAGTGATAAAGAAAAAGTATTAGCTTCTGGAATGAATGACCACATCACCAAACCTATTAATGTAAACACCATGTTTGCCACCATTGCAAAGTGGGTTTCACCGTCGATTAAGCTTGACCATGACACTGATAAGGCTAAATTAAGTGTTTCCACCTTACCTGAAAAGGTTATAGCAATACCTGATTTTAATACTATTAATACCAGTGCTGGTTTAGCGGTGGCTAATGGTAATAAATCATTATATGTTAAATTACTTGGCCGATTTGTTTCTGGACAAGAAGACTTTGTTGAACGTTTTAAAATAGCTAGGTTAAAACAAGATAAAGAAGAAGCGACCCGTTTCGCACATACCTTAAAAGGCAGTGCTGGTAATATCGGTGCTAGCACTTTACAAGAATATGCAGAACGACTGGAGCAGGTGTGTATAAATGAGGCCAAGAGTAATGCATTTGATAGCTTACTTAATCAAGTTAGTGAAGAGTTATCGCTCGTCTTAAATGAATTAACAGAGTATTTAGCTAAAGAAAATAATGTTGAAAGCACTATGCCAACTAACGACTTTATCTTCACTAATGAGGTTAAGGTGCAATTAGCTCAATTACTTGAGTTGATTGAAGATTTTGAAACCGAGTCGATTGAACTTGCTGAAGATATTCTGAATCAGTTGAAAGGCACTAAACAAGAAACCGTATTTATGAAGATTTATCAGCATATAGAAGGATATGAGTTTACTGAAGCAGAAACTGCTTTACATGGATTTATCGAGAGACTAAGTAACTAATTAATGAGTGAAAAGTAACAAACTCACAAAAATAATATTAAAGTAATCAATAGTGCACGTCCCTTCCTTCGATGTACTATCGATACCATAATAGTAGAGGTGCAAATGACACTATCAAAGCATGAAGTAGTTGATGGAGATAAAGCGACAGTACTTATTGTTGACGATAACTCAGATAATTTAGATGTATTAAGTGGTGTATTACGACCTTTTTACAAAGTAAAAGCTGCGATTAATGGTGAATTAGCGCTTAAAGTTGCAGGAGCAAAAAATAAACCTGACATTATCCTACTTGATATTATGATGCCAGGTATGGATGGCTATGAAGTTTGTCGGCAATTAAAACTAAGCCCTAGTACTGCTAACATCCCGGTGATTTTTGTTACCGCTAAGACTGAAACAAAAGATGAAGAAGCTGGATTTGAATTAGGTGCAGTTGATTATATTACTAAGCCAATCAGTGTACCTATTGTCTTAGCGCGTGTACGCGCACAGTTAGCACTATATAACCAACAACGTGAACTCGAAATATTAGTGAAGCAACGTACCAAAGAGCTTGATGATACTCGGTTAGAGATCATTCAGCGATTGGGTTGTGCGGCTGAATATAAAGACAACGAAACGGGTTTGCATGTTATTAGAATGAGTTGGTACTCTAAGTTTTTAGCGGAGAAGATTCAGGCTAACGAGGAGTGGGTTGAACTACTTTATAACGCTGCTCCTATGCATGATATAGGTAAAATAGCGATACCAGATAGGGTATTGCTCAAGCCCGGGAAACTCGATAAAGAAGAGTGGACTATCATGCAGACACATGTTGAATGTGGTGTAGAAATTCTTGGCGAGCATGACTCAGCCTTGATGAAAATGGCACGCGAAATAGCCCTTTGTCATCATGAAAAATATGATGGTAGTGGTTATCCAAATGGCATATCAGGGGAAGATATCCCCTTAAGCGCTCGTATTGTCGCTATCGCTGATGTATTCGATGCATTAACGTCAGTTCGTCCTTATAAAAGTGCATGGCCAGTAGACAAAGCTGTAGCATTATTAGAAGAAGAAGCGGGAAAACATTTTGACCCCGTCTTGGTGCCAGAGTTTATAAAGTGTTTACCGAGAGTGCTCGAAATTAAAGATAAATATATGGATGTTTTTGATGAGTAACTATTTATGAGAAGCATCTATAACACATTGATCAACGATGATAATATTTATGCTTATCTATCCCTTAAATGACTTGAAAGTGTCGCTCGGTATTTATAGCAAGCTGAGAGTGATGTTATTTTAAAGCAACAGATTATTACGGAAGAATAAAACAACATGTCAGAACCCGAGCAAAACAAAGATACCAAAGTTCAAGAAGCGGTAACGTCAGTCGAAACAAAAGACCCTGTGCGTAAGATTACTAAATACGTGTTAATCATTACTGCCTTAATTTTTGTGTGGTATATCGTTGCTGATAGGCATGCACCTTGGTCAGATCAAGCAAGAGTGCAAACTTATGTTATTCCAATTGTGCCGCAAGTTTCTGGTCGGGTAATTGAAGTATTGGTAAAACAAGATCAAATTGTTGCCCCAGGAGATATATTATTTAAAATTGATCCAAGCGATTATGAATTGGCGGTAGAAAATGCAGAAGCTTCTTTAGAAATGGCTGGTCAAGAAATTGGTGCGGGTATGGCATCAGTGGTTACTGCGCAGGCACAACTTGTTGTTGCAGAGACCAATGTTGAACATGTTAATGCACAAAGTTCGCGTGTTTTTGAAATGGAAGAAAAAAATGTACTTTCTCATTCTGAAGGCGATAAAGCGCGTGCCGCAATCAAGGCGAGTAAAGCCCAAGTAGTCAGTGCAGAAGCTAACTTAGACAAAGCTAAGCAGTCTTTAGGTAAAGAAGGTAATGCTAACCCTAGAATTCGTGCCGCGATGGCGCAACTTAAAAAAACACAACTCGATTTAAGCCGAACTGTTGTACTTGCCCCTTCCTACGGTGGTATCACTAATTTGCAAATTGACACTGGTTTTTATGCCAAAGCTGGCGCGGCATCCATGACCTTTATTGAAGGTAATAATGCTTGGGTTCAAGTGAATTTACGTGAGAACAACTTAGCAAATTTAGCTATAGGCAATACAGTTGAAATAGCCTTAGATGTTAATCCTGGTACTATATATCAAGGGAAAATAAGCAGTATCGGTTTTGCCGTTGATACTTCATCTACCAGCGCAGTAGGTGGTTTAGCTACCGTTGAATCGAAAACTGGTTGGCTTAGAGATGCGCAACGTTTCCCGGTAATGATCACTTTTGATGACGATAGTACTAAAGGTAAGCGTAGATTAGGTGGTCAAGCAGATGTACAAATTTATACCGGTGATAATTGGTTCGTTAACAGTCTTGGTTGGCTTTGGATTAGGGTATTAAGCATACTTTCTTATGTCTACTAAAATGAAAACTCATTCAGCTAATATCAGTACTTACTCTAGTAAGAGTATTTTTACTGATGTTAGCGCTATGCGTGTATTACGCTTTGCTTTTGGTGTCACGCTTTCTTGTGGCTTAGCGTATGGTATTAATTGGCCTTTAGCTTTTTTAATGCCTGTTTTTACTGCGATGATTCTGGCAATGCCATTACCTAAACCATCCGTTAAAGCCAGTATTAATAATATGATGAGTACCCTAAAGGCATTTGCTATAGGATTAGTTTTCTCATTATTTTTTCTGCAATATCCAATTGTCTATCTAATTGCATTAGCTTTGGTGTTGTTTCATCTATATTACTATCTAAATCGTGGTGGTTCATTTTGGTTTACCTTAATGTCGATGATCGCCATTTTGGTCTTACCTATGATTGCTAATAGCAATGAAGGTTTAGCGATAGGTTTTTCAGCAGGTTTTGTCTATTCAAGTTGGTTAACTATTGCGATGCTGTGGTTAGCTCACTTTGTTTTTCCGGATCCTAATTTCACCCAATTTCCTATCAAGCCTAAATATAGTAAGGCTTATTCAAAGATTGCAGCGAAAACTGCTTTAAAAAGTACTTTGGTAGTTTTCCCCATAGCGGCGATTTTTATCAGTTATGGTTTGAGTGATTATTTATTAGTAATGGTTTTTTCTGCACTTTTTATTCTTAAGCCTGATTTGGCTGAAGGTAAACAGGCTGGACAAAATTCATTGTTGTCGACCTTGTTAGGAGGGGCATTTGCTTGTGTCTTTTATTGGCTGATTGTTGCCGTACCTCAATTTAACTTTTACTTATTATTGCTACTAGCTACTGCATTGTTTTTTGGTAGACACATTTTTTCTGGCTCACCAATGGCTAAGTATTATAGTTCAGGTTTCATTGCACTACTCGTGATTGTAAATAGTGCTATGGCAGCGGATAGCAACTTTAGTGAGATTCTAATTCAACGAGTCTTACTTATTTGCTCTGCGGTTTTTTATATTATGTGTGCTTTAAAAGTGCTTGAACGTTACTGGTTTAAACCCAATAAGCCAGCAGTTTTAACGTGACATTTCACATCGATATTTTAAGGCAGTGTTTTAAAGTGATAAAAACACCCCCAAATAAAAGGAGCTTGATAGCTCCTTTTTGTTTAAATATTATCTTTAGTGTTGCAATGCTTGCCACTCTTTATCATCAAAATAGTGAGGATACTTCTGTAAGACTTTTATTGTTGTAATCGCACCTGCACGTGGATTATCTGACGACTGCATTTGTTTACTCGCTTGCATAATATCAAACAGTAAAATATGTAATTGTGCATCTGCACCTGCTGGTAGCTTACAGTTTTCAAATAAGTAAGCGAGTTGATCATCTATCTTACCTGCGAGAGATTTATACTGTAAGTTGGTAAATTTTTTATGGTGAATCTCGGCAATATTATCTTCTATTGAGTTCTTTATCTCACTCATGCCAATATGCAAACTTGCGTCAATTGGCCATTTTTCACCTTGGTTTAATTGTATTGTTTGATGAGTAGACGCTTGCTCATGATTATGGTCATGTTCACTAGCGACAACAGAGGTAGTTACTGTTGTCCCTATTAACAATAGACAGGTAGAGATTAATTTCGATATATTCATATGATTTCTTTATGATAAATAATAAGGGTATCTACCCATGTTACCTCAAAATGAAAGATTCGGCTGCGATCGTTTTATGTCTTTAAAGCAACGCTCACCGACTAATAAAAAGCACTCACAATGATCAGTGAGGGGAAAATAACAAAGTACAGTCGCATCAAAAAACGTAAGTTCTTATTGGCGCCTTTTAGTTCCATAAAGTGATCTATGACGATAAAACCTTTATAAGTCACGGTTATTGCGATTAATATACTGACTAACGTTGTTGAAGAGAACTTCTCGCCTAAGAAGGTATTAAGCAGTGTTATTACAATTAAGGCAGCTAAATAGTGCTCTAGTTTTATTGAATGTTTCATTTTCATCTCCTACCTAAGTACATATAATAATGGGAAAATAAGAATCCACATTAAATCTATCATATGCCAATACACGGCCAAGGCTTCTAAACCTGAATGCTCTGTAGATGAATAAGCGCCGCGTCTCAAACGAAATATTACCCACAATATGGCACATGAAGCCCAGCCAACATGAATAAAATGGTTAAAAGTCATATAGTAATAAACGGTAAAAAATTCATTAGTATTGGCACTAAAACCCTGCAGCGTATTCCAGTGAAACTCCCAGGTTTTAATGATCAAATACAACACACCACAACTTAATGCCAACCATAAGTATCGCTCACATTTAATTTTATTATTTACCCTTATAAAAGACATGGCTTTGGCCATAAAGTAACTAGAAGACAATAATACAATGGTATTAGTAACACCCAATGAAGTGTGTAAACTTTGAGGACCTTGGGCAAAGGTGTCGGGGTAATAAAATTTAGCGATAAAGTACGCAGCAAAAAAAATACCAAATTCGGTGAGCTCTGAAAGTATCCCTACCCAAATGGGAATATTGCCGGGGATCCTTCCAGCATGTTCTTCACTCCATGATTTTGGAAAAATACCAAGTGAGTTTTTTATAGGCTGACTCTTCATCATTATTCCTGCAGTGCGATTATCTGTTAGTGAGTAACCACTTATTAACTTTAATTAAGTGGTTACTCAGGTTTTACTTTCTATTTCTATTTCTAGTTAAAGGCCAAATGTTTCTTTAATTTTAGCTTCAAAATCGTCATCTGATAATTCTTTTCTTAATGGCACAAAAGATGTCGCTTCATCGCCAACAGGTATTGCGATAGGTGAGTTTTCATCTTCAATGATAGCTTTGACCGTATCGGCAATAGGTTGCGGGCTTGGACCTTCGTTAATCGCTTTGGCAACAATAGGAACAAAGTGGGCAACGAGATCTTTATAAGGCGAACTTTCACTGGTTGTATTGGTATTGGCGACTAAGCCTTTTTTAACAAAGTTAGTACCAAACAAGCCTGATTGAATAGAGTGAACGCGAACATTATAAGGTGACATTTCAAAGCGAATGGAGTCGACAAATCCTTCTACCGCATATTTGCTGGCATTGTAATGAGAAAGCAAGGGCAAGCCCATTTTGCCAAGAAAAGAACTGATATTTATAATGACGCCAGACTTAGCCTCTCGCATATGAGGCAGTATAGCTCTTGTCATTTTCATTAAGCCAAAAACATTAACGTCAAATTGTTTGAAAATTTCTTCGTCTGTGGCTTCCTCAGCACTAGAAACAAGGCCATACCCAGCATTATTGACTAATACATCAATCTTACTTTCTTTGGCCATAATTGTGCTTACTGCAGCTTCCATTGAATTGGTATCTGTTACATCAAGATAAATATTGTTCACACCTGAGATCGCTGGCGTAGCCAAATTTTTATCTCGCGTACCGGCATAAACGGTATAACCATTTTCATGTAAAAAACGGGCAGTTATTTCACCCATTCCAGAACTTGCACCTGTGATCAAAACAACTTTAGTCATCATAGTATCCTTGGTCGTTATTTAATTAAGTAAATTTGTAATTAAGTAATTTTCTTAACTGAATTTTACCTTGCCTGATCAGTGATTATTATAGGCTTTTATCACCAGCGGGATTTTTACGTATCACTATAGGGAATTTTTTAAATCTTTTGGGTAAACCCCATATGTTTTAAAAAAGATGGCGCTAAAGTGACCTTGGTGTTTGTAGCCAACCTCATTGGCTATTTCAGCAACACTCATCAGGTGTTCACGCAGCAATAAATTTGCTTTTTCTAAGCGGATTTTTTTAATATAAACATAGATAGTCGTTTGATATATTTTTTTAAAGTATTTTTTCAGCTTAAAATCATTGGTGCCACAAAGCCTAGCTAACTCTTTAATAGAGGGGGGCGTTCGAAAGTCTTTTAAGATGATTTCTTTTGCTTGAGCGGCTATTTCAATTTCTTCCACTGTATGTTCTGTAGGCATGCGTAAATCAAGCTGAGAAAATCTGTGTATCATATATTCAATAGCTCTATGCTCACTGATCATGCTGCTCATCTTTTCGCTATGTTTAGCGCTAACAATTTTATCAATTAGATAAAGGCTCAAAGCATCTGTAGGTGTTTGATGAATAAGCTCAAGACTGACTTCTTCTTGTAACTTTTTATATAAAAAGTTGATTGGCTCATAGGCATTATCACTCATGTAGCGTTTAATAAAAAAGTCGCTGACAAAAAGGATGAATATTTCTGATTTACTCGCCCCTTGAATGGTTATTTCCATATCTTGTCTTGATGTAGCAAATAAATAGGTACTATGCTGAGCTAATGAAAAACTGTTTTTAGTTAAGTTATCTTTTATCAGGCATTTACCTTGACCGACTGACACAATAAAGTTCATTCGGTCGATATTTTTAAGGTTAAGTGTTCTGTCCTCATCAAGCTTGAGTGCGATATCGAAAAAGACTAAACCGTTAGATATATCAACGCGAATAACATGTTGCTCTTGATGTTTAAAAAGCTCAGTTATTTTATAACGTCTATCGGTAATATTAAAAAAGAAACTATCCATTAAGGTTGTAGTACTCCTTAACTCTTCGTTCAAAATCTTCATCGCTAAGTTCGCGGCGCATAGCGATGAACTTACTGGCTTTATCTCCAACAGTCGAACGTGCTGGTGATGCATCATCTTCAATTATTTTAGCGACAAGCGCAGCTGCTTCCTTAGCTTCATTGCCGCCATTTATTTGCGCTAATATATCAGGCAATAGATTGCTAGCTAGTTTGCTATAAGGACTATTCTCATCGAGAGTCGCATCATTAGTGACCAAATTACCTTTAGCAAAATTGGTATTAAAAAATCCAGGCATGATGGAATGAACTCGAATATTGAAAGGCTCAAGTTCATATCTAAGTGAGTCGGTAATACCTTCAACAGCATATTTACTGGCGTTATAAAAAGTGAAAAGTGGTAATCCTATTTTTCCCAAAAAGGAGCTAATATTGATGATGACACCATTATTTCTCATTCTCATTAAGGGGGTAACGGCTTTACATAAACGAAGAATGCTAAAAACATTAATATTGAATTGATTAAACATTTCTTCTTCATTAGCTTCTTCAACCGTTGATACCAAAGCATAACCTGCATTATTGATAAGCACGTCAATCCGGCCTTGTTCAGCTTGTATAGTGTCAATTGTGTGTTTGATGCTTTGAGCGTCAGTGATATCCAGTGCTATCACATGTAAGTTATCAAGTTTAATGGTAAATTTAGATGGATCTCTAGTGCCGGCATAAACAATGTAGCCATGTTGAGCCAATAAAATCGCTGTTATCCTACCTATGCCTGAACTCGCTCCAGTGATAAGTACTACTTTTGCCATGTGAGACCCTTATTTTCTCCTATTAAGCGTATTATGTTACTCCGCTAGCTCTTTTGGCATGAGTGAGATCATCATCTGCTTAAGTAAAGTTGAAAATATTATTAAGCTTTAGTGATAATTTAATGCCACTTGTAAAAACATAGCGTTTTTAATTTATCCACAGATAATTTTTTAAAAGTGGCGTGATAGTTAATGGCTTAGTTATTCATCATAGGTACTTATTTATCATCAGTATTTATTAATTACTAGGAATAAATAGTAGTTATTATGTTAGGCATATGACGTTCAAGGAGTGAATGTTACTCCGGTATTTTCTTAGGCGGAAAGTTAGATAACAAACGATTAATTGTTGTGGTAATCGCTAACTCTTTTTCTTGGAATGGCATATCACCTTTACCTTCATAAACATCAGTACCGTGCCAAATAGCTTCACCATCATGACTAATATCTACAAAAATTTTGGTAATTATGGTGGCATCACTGTCGATAGGAATGCTTGTACTTACACCGACACTAGCAGCGCCACTGCCACCAATTTTAGCGCCACCTAATCCAATGCTAAAAGAAGAATTATTAGCTTTTTCCTGTTGAATAAAGTGAAATTCTATTTGCAAGTCGGCAAGCTCAGTTTGAGGCGTGAAAAGTTGACGTATTAAAGAACTCTCGATCGCTTGCTTAATGCGATTATCCATTACTGGATTTGCATCAAGATCTGTAGGTATTTGTTTAACAAATTGAAAGCTTTTAAATAATGAAAAATTAGTCTTTTCGTTATAATCAAACTTAGTGGTTGGCTCACTACTACAGGCAGTTAATAGTAATGTGAATAAAACAGTGATGAGACTTTTCATTAATTCACCTAAAATGTTTAGCTGGAAAACTTAAATAAGTATAACTAATAATTATCGTTATGCTGGTTATTGTTAATACGCGCTAGAAATGATTACAAATTGAATATTAATCTTGTAATAGGGCAGAGGATATTTAGTATTAATTAGTAGAGAGGTATAACTGTAATTGACAAGCTCTAGCAGAAAATAAATAGTGCGAACTGTTGTCATTATACTGCTGAGCTACTGATCTCAAAAGTAGCAGTTTGATACTGAACAGCTCTATTTTTAGAAGAGTAAATAGAGCTGATTTCGGAAGAAACCGAATTACCAATGAGTCTACTTTATAGAAACCCGGCAATTAAAACGATTGAACCTCCAATAATAAAACATAAAGACGCTTTTTTAAGTTGTGGTAATTGTAATGTAATAACCACGCCGCTAATAACGCTAAATGCTAAGCTAAAACCAAACATGATTGAGAAAACTTTAAAAAAATTTCCAGCGTAACCTTTATGTATAATCAATAGTTGTAGCAACAAGTCATGCTCTTTTATTACAAGTTTTGCTTTATTATCATTAATTGGCGACAGAATTACTTCTTGTTCATGACCATACCAATCATGAGTACCTTCATACAAATAATAATCATTAGGCAGTTGATTATGCTCTTTCCCTGCTAGGGACCTAAGTACAATCGATTTTGCTTGCTGCTCGTTTGTTGGCCAACCATGGATTAATTGCACCGGGTATTCAATCTCAGCGGTTACCTCTCCCTCAATATCAAAAAAATATAACATACCTGTAATAATATAAACGAGTGTAATGGGTAAGAAAAAACAAGCAAAGTATGCATGTAACTTCATCCAAAGCATACGATATTTTGCTTTCATTGTTGGTTCCCTTAAATAAAAAAACGACTACTGCAAATTTTGCAATAGTCGTTTTTAACAACGGTGTATTTAGAATTTATAACTTACAGAAACTCGGATATCTCGTCCTGCTTCGTATAAGCCGGCAACAGTTTCCCAATCAGGAATATCACTATAATCGCCTACACTAGAATGATCTCTATATTGCTCGTTGAATAAGTTTTGAACAGCAAAATTAAGCGTTAATGAGTCGTTATTAAATGGTTGCCATTGAGCATAAATATCGTGTACTTGATAACCATCTTTATCTATAGTTTGAGTGCTATCAATCCAGCGGATCTCTACAGCTCGTTGCAAGACTTTAATATCATTTAAGTCAGTGACATAAGTATAATTCCAACCGAACTCAATATTTTCAGACAGTTCATAACGAATGTTTAACCCTAAAGTGTCACCTCTAGCATTTGCCAAACCAATATGTTCGTAGCCTTCTACAGTATTACCGTTTAATTCGGCATCATTGTTACTATAGCTAGCGAATATGGATAAATTCTCAAAACCATAACCTGCTTTTAATTCAAAGCCGCTGGTTTCTAGTTTACCAACGTTTTCGAAATATACACCACGGCCCAATTGGTCAAGAATAACATCATCAATGTTACTTTGATAAACAGTCGCAATAACTTGCCAATTCTCATTATGGTAGGTTAACGCTACTTCAGTATTTTCAACCTGTTCAGGTTTTAATTCGGGATCAATAGATGTCCAATCGCTGCCTGACTCAATTGTGAATGAATCACCAACTTCTTTACCGCGCATTGCTTCGGCATAACCTAGGTTTAATTGCCAATTTTCACTAATATCATAAACTAAACCGATATTAGGACTAACGCCATCACTGTCAGTTTTATTACCATAAGTTACTTGGTCTAGGTCGTACTGATCATAACGGACACCAAAACTTAGCAATAGATCATCGAACAGTTGCCAATGGTCCTGAAAGTAAATTCCTAATACTTGACCTTCTTCCGTTGCACCCCCATCGCTATCTGCTTCAAGCGACTTTGCATTGACCTCATCTTCTCGGTATTCAACACCATAACTGAAAGAATGTGTATCAAGATTACTTGTATTACGAAGATCAAAACCAATAGATTTCATATCGCCGCCATATCTACCCCAGCGGTTATAAACATTTTGCTCAACACTTGATTCGGTGTGATAGATGGTACTTTCTAAGTTAATAAGATCGCTGACTAACCATTGATGATTCAATACAATAGTTTCACGTTCAGCATCTACAGGGTATAAAACTTGATCTTGAAGTGTTGGCCAGTTAGGTCTTTGGCCAAACTCGCCTTCTTCATTCCGACTCTCATAACTTAAGGTTAAAGTTTGGTTTTCGGATATATCACCATTAAGCTTAAAAAAGGCTAAACTTTGTTCGGCGGCTGTGCCGTGTAGTTCATTGCCATCACCGTCTTGCATGTTCTCACGATCTACGTATGTGTATGAACCTAATAGCCCCCAGTCATCGGTTAATGCACCATAAAAAGTCCCACTCGTTTTATAACCATCATTACTAAAATAACCAGCTTTTACCGTACCGCCAAACTGCTCCCCAGCTTCAAGTAAATCACCAACATTTTTTGTTTTGAAACGAATGGCGCCACCCACGGCGCCTGAGCCACTTGTCGCTTCACCTGCACCTGCTTGTACTTCCACTTCTTTGAGTAATTCAGGCTCTATTGATACACGGCCAATATGATGAAATAAGGTACCTGTTTGAGGTGCGCCATCAACAGTGATGTTAAGTAAGGTATCTTCCATCCCGCGAATATATATTTTTTGAGCTATGCCAAGTGAACCACCTACAGAAACAGAAGGTACTAAACGAAAGATATCTGATAAATCATTTGCTTGGTATTTTTCTAATTCTTCCGGTGTAATTTCAGTATTGGTTGTTTGACCAACGACAACGACTCTTTCTATAGATTTATCATTATGTAGTTCGCCGGTTTCTTCTGCATGGACATATGAATTTGTTAGTGAAAGTGAAATAGCAATTGCTAAGGGTGAAAGACCTTTAGCAAACTTGTAATTAATCATGAGTAATTCTCTAAAGTAATATAGTTAACTGAATAAGAACTATTATCATTAAAAAATTAATGTAATTAAACTGTTTTTACAATTGTTACATTTAGGATTGTTGTTATCTTCTATTTCCCTAGGATTTTAGGGAAACGTACTGTCATTAATAGTCCACCATTACTTGCATTTTTGGCTAGAACTGTTGCCCTAATTGCAGAAAGCTGCCTCTGCGCAAGAGCTAAACCCAAGCCAAAGCTATCACTATTTGCCTCTCGTGATTTATCCAATCGAAAAAAGGGTTTGAATATCATTTCTAAATATTCTGTGGGAACTCCAGGGCCCTCATCATTAATATGGATTGTAACTGCGTATTTTGTGTCTTCTAGGAAGATTGAAACTTTTTTTCTTGGTGGAGTGAAACGAAGAGCATTACGTAATATATTCTCTAAAGCTTGACCGGCAGCACGATGACTAGAATTATGTATTAAGGCACTGTTTGGCAGCTGAAAATCAATAATGCGATCTGGGAACTCAAATTTAGCATCATCGACTAATACATCAAGTAAATCGACTAACTCTACAGATTCTTGTTGCAAGATAGGTTTCTCATTTTCAAGCCAAGCAAGGGTTAATGTATCTTCGACTAGCTTACGAATTTGTATAGACTCTCGTTCAATCCGCTTTATATTATGGCTTTTTTCGTTTAAGGATACTTCCTCGGCTAATGCTATATCTAAACGTGTTAATGGTGTTCTTAGCTCATGAGATAAGTCAGCTATCAATTGTCGCTGATTGATAAATTGCTCGCCTATGCGTTCTGCCATTTGATCAAAACTAAAAGCAAGTTCTGAAAATTCATCATTTCTATCACCCATTAATTTCTGGGCTCGTATTTTAAAATTTCCCTTACTGAATTGTCTTGTAGCCATTTGAAGTTGGCTGAGGGGTTTCATAATATAGCGATAAAGAAGATAAGAAAGAAATGCTAATAAAATAGTGGGGACAATTATTTGCATGATGATTTCAGTATATTTGAGGTAAATCCCAGGCCTCATTCTATCGGGTAATAAAATAAGAAAACTAACTTGTTTATTCTCAAAAGGGACTTCCATCACGGGGTTTTGAGCAAAATACAGGTGTATTTTCCAGTCAACATTTCTCCCTAAATTGTAACCTTTATAAAAACTTTCTTTTAAATTATTCCCTGCGATATGGTCGACTTCGTAGCTTGCAACAGTAACCCATGTTTCTTCACTTTCTTGTAGATCACTTAACCATCTTTCAAGTGCGTACTGATCATTTGATAGGTAGAGCTTCTCGGCTTGTTTACCCCAAGCTGTTAATGTATTTCTATCGGTTATAGCTAGATGACTCATACCATCCTCTGTATGAGAAGTTAACAAGTTGAGCAGGTAAAACAGTGCAACTACACCTGTAGCAATGATTGAACATAGCTTCCAAAATAAACGGTGTGTCATATTAGGCAATAACCTTTACCGTGAATAGTTTGTAATCGTTCTCCTCGCCAATTAGCATCATTTAACTTTCTTCTCACGCGACTTAAATGCATATCTAAACTGCGATCATAAGCGCCAATGTTTCGATTTAACACGCGCTGATATAAGTAGGCTTTACTTAGAACTTCTCCACGATTGATTAACATTTCCCATAGCAGTTTGAGTTGTATTGGTGTGAAATCTAAACTTTCACTTTTTACCGAAACCGTTTGTGATTTATAGCTAATGGTTAAACCATCAACGCTAATTTCCTGCGTAGGATTATCTGAAGCTTCATTGTGACTACGACGCAATAAAGCTTCAATGCGAAGTAATAACTCGACGGTATTGAATGGCTTAGCAACGTAGTCATCTGCACCATGGCTAAAGCCTAATATTCTTTCTTGCTCAGCATCTTTAGCTGTCACCATAATAACAGGGGTTTGACATGATTTTCTCAATACCTTTAATAAAGAAAATCCATCTCGTTCAGGTAGCATGACATCTAATAAAATCAAATGATGTTGCTGTGAAGATGCACGAAGTAACCCTTCTTCGCCATCGAAGCATTGTTCGACTTTATAACCTTTGGCGGTGAGTAAATCAGTAAGTTGTTGATTTAGAATTTTATCATCTTCAATCAGCAGTATATAAAAATTAGACATAATATTTTTTAAGAGTCAATGTTGTGACAAAAACTCGACTTATAGTGGGATTGCATAATTGCTTTTAATAAAATGATAATCATTATCATAACCGTTTACAATATTTCTACACATAAACACTAAAATCATGAACAAGGCTTATAGAATTGTAGGGAAGGTGTTTGGTGTTAATGAAACCTAGTTAGGATCTGACTAAATATTTAGTCAGCTAATTATGGTTTTATAGTAAACCTTATTAAATTAAATTGAAGTTTGTTAATGTTATGTAGTTAATTCAACTGGTGGATGTCGGGTTATTTTACATTGTTACTTAATTAAATCTTGCGTGAGCTATCAACATATTGAAACTATTTGATATTTTTAACTTGGTATGGGTTTTGTACTAGTATTTATAAATTACTATTTTAATTAACCATTTAGAAGGGAATATCAAATGAAATTTAAATTTTTGAGAATTACATTCACAGCTATATTTTTATTAGTTTCTAATGTTTCTATTGCAGGCTTAATTCCAAACGGTGTTCAAGAGAATGTTTCATATAATGACGTCACTAATACATGGGGATGGGATTTGTTATATCGTGGCGACTATGCTGCGTCAATTAGTTTGAATGATATGTTTTCTGGGCACCAAGATTATATTATGTTAGGTGCGATAAATGGGAATAGTGGTTCAATTGCTCTACTAGCGGCGGTGAAGTGGAGTGATTTCATCACATACACAGCTGATAATGAAACAAAATCATTAAACGGCGCGGAATGGTATATCAATGGTGATTCTTTAGGCTTTGCTAATTTAGGCGATTTAATAAGTCAAACTTCAGCGGATACTCGTAATGAAAATGCAAGTAAAAGATTATCATGGCATACAAATAGAAATAGTAATTCTAGTTCGGTTGCTACAGAGGTATTTGGTGGCTGGCGCGCTGGAGCTACGACTAGTTTGAATGGTTCTACAGTCTGGGATAGAGTTGTTTTTACTACTAGTGTGCAAGAGGTCCCTGAGCCATCTACACTTGCTATTTTTGCATTAGCAATGATTGGTTTAGCATCACGTCGGTTTAAGAAGCAATCTTAATATAGTTTTAAACAGTTAAACCCGATAAAAACACCAATTGTCATGATTGGTGTTTTTTTGTGTCTAGTGATTAGTAATTATTTTGCTTGTGAGAAATTAATATAATATCTATCTCTTTAAGTGTCTCAATATTTGAGTAATTTAATTTAAATCTGTATTACTAGCAGGCCTACTTTATCCAGCTCTATTCGCGTAATGGAAGCTCTATAGCACGAATATTAACTTAGTGGCGGTGATTACCATAATGCAGTCCTTTAAGCACACTTAGCTGCCAATTCAATCAGTAGCGCAGCTGATAAATTTTAGACGAAAAAAAACCTTAACATTGCTGTTAAGGTTTCGTTTCTTCTCCGAAGAGAATAAATGGTGCCGACTGCCGGAATCGAACTGGCGACCTACTGATTACAAGTCAGTTGC
>OJGO01000219.1_pt1 | contig 25803 bp, 18 predicted proteins | sample 1594871 | NCBI WGS metagenome assembly OJGO01 (sample SAMN05416798, study PRJEB24817) | seawater metagenome | isolation source: Sea water | place: Canada:Atlantic | collected 2013-07 | reverse complement strand
AGTTTTTTATGTCTGATTGTTGCTCAGCTCCAGGGCTTTTACCTTTTGAACAAGCTGTAGCTAATATGCTATCGCAAATATCACCTATCACCGAAACACTCGCCTTGCCGATAGAGCAGGCGCTGCATCATGTTTTAGCGCAAGATATTGCCAGCCCATTAAATGTGCCTCCACACGATAACTCAGCAATGGATGGTTATGCTTTTGCTATTGCAAGTTTAAATGAAAGTGAAACACTGAAGTTAATCGGACGCTCTATGGCGGGAGCGCCGTTTCAAGGAACATGTCGGCCTGGTGAATGTATTCGAATTATGACAGGGGCGAAAATGCCTGATTGTTGTGATTCTGTTGAGATGCAAGAAAATGTCACTGCTGATGGTGAAAAAATTACCTTTTTACAAGAGAAGACTTTTGGCTCCCATGTTAGAAATGCCGGTGAAGATATTAAAATCAACCAACAAGTACTGCATTCTGGCCATAAATTAACTGCGGTTGATATTGGGGTACTGGCTTCTTTGGGGGTGGCTGAAGTTGTTGTTTATCGAAAATTAAAAGTGGCACTAATCGCTACTGGAGATGAGCTAAAATTACCGGGTCAAGCGCTGCGATCAGGTGATATTTATGAGTCTAACAGCTTTGTGTTAGCTGCCATGCTTAAGACATTGCATGTTGATATTATTGATTTTGGTATTATTGGCGATGATTTTGAAGCAATAAAGGCTGCTTTTGTTAGTGCTGATGAACAAGCTGATGCGGTTATTTCTTCTGGCGGTGTTTCGGTAGGCGATGCGGATTACACTAAAACAGTATTAGATGAATTAGGTGAAATAGGGTTTTGGAAAATAGCGATGAAACCAGGTAAGCCCTTTGCTTTTGGAAAGTTAGCTAATAGTGTCTTTTTTGGACTACCAGGTAACCCCGTTTCAGCGTTAGTTACCTTTCATCAGTTAGCATTGGTGGCCTTGACTAAAATGCAAAACGCCACAGCTTTAAAGCGTACGCATTTATCTGTGAAATGTAGCAGTGACTTACGAAAATCTCCAGGTCGAATGGATTTTCAACGCGGTGTTCTATCGGTTAATGAAGCGGGTGAAAATGTTGTTGCTTCAACAGGCGCACAAGGGTCAGGTATTTTATCTAGCTTAGCGCGAGCGAATTGCTACATTGTTTTACCTAGTGATCAAGGTGGGGTTAAAGCTGGCGAAATGGTGAATGTACAGTTATTTGATCACTATCTTTAAAGGTATATACCCAAACGACTTGAAAATACATGTTTCAGAGCTCGTGTAGGAGACGAATACAAGGCATGATTTGTCATTAAGGGTTATTCCCAAATGATGAATCATAACACCGTAGTCGTTTTCTACCCGAGCTCCCCAAGGGAAAGGCGATAATCGACCAACTACGTCGTTATAAAATGGCGGTGGGGAACGACCACACCACACATTTTAAGCCTAGTAGTTGGCACTATTCTCGTCTTGCTGAAATAGAGTATTTCCAAGTGGCTTGGGTATAGATAGAAACAGCTAAAAAGTTTCAAACACATGTTTGTTAAGTTGAAAATATAGGTCTAGTATTGTGGTACTAAGTACAAAATATGTGGGCAGGACGTGATGCAAAAATACCAACTTAGTTTTGCTAAAGTTAATGTTTTAAGTGAGCAAATCGCCGAAGTTATTGTCGGTCAAGATGTTGTTATATCTCTGGAAATGTCGGAAGAATATGATGATTTTTTGACCAAGATTTTTTCTGATAATTTTGCTTTGCTGATTAATAAGATCAATGAATATGACTTTTCATTTGAGGCTAAGTTAAGCGTGGCCTCTCATGAAAATTTAGCAGCAATTGCTGTTGTTACTTACGACAAGCAAAGTAAAGCCTCGGTAGGACAAATTGCTGCGATACGTCAACGTGATGGTTGGAACTTAAAGGTATTTGATGGTCTAAATTTAGGCTGGCAAGAAGGCTTAGATTGGTTGCAGGACGAGCTGAATAGCGAAGTATTGAATAACTAATTTTTGGCTAAAAAATACCAACTAAGTGATCTTTTTAAATGGTTTAAATATCCAATAACATCGTTGCTTTCAATCCCAATAGCCAGCTATTACTCAATCAAGCGTCTTGTTCTGGAAAATTTATTCTCATTAAAGTTTGCTCCATTAATTAATTTAATTGGTATAACTCAATAGTGAGCATTATCTTATACAAATAGCTATGAGATAAAAAACATAAAAAACGCTGTCTGTATTATTACAGGCAGCGTTTTTTATTTTAACGATTAATCGCTAGTATTATCTCGTTATAGTTGAGCGAAACACTTATCGGCAGCAACTAATGTTTTTTCAATAATGTCATCGGTATGCGCTGTTGATAAAAAGCCAGTTTCGTAAGATGATGGTGCTAAATATATGCCTTCATCAAGCATTAAGTGGAAGAAACGCTTGAACATTTCGCCATCACTTTGGGTGGCTTGCTCATAAGTAGTTATGGTGTTTTTATCTTCAGTAAAGAAAAAACCGAACATAGCACCAACGTAGTTAACACTTAAACTTACGCCATTACGTTCAGCTGCGGCTTTTAAGCCCATAGCTAACTTTTCTGTCGCAGAAGAAAGTTGTTGGTGTTTATTTCCTTGAGCTAATTCAGTCAATGAAGCTAAACCTGCGGCCATAGCAATTGGGTTACCCGATAAAGTACCTGCTTGATAAACAGGACCAACAGGAGCGATATAATCCATGATCTCTTGTTTGCCACCAAAGGCACCAACAGGCATACCACCGCCAATAACTTTACCTAAAGTGGTTAAGTCAGGTTTAATATTATAGTGAGCTTGTGCTCCGCCTAATGCAACACGAAAACCAGTCATTACTTCATCAAAAATTAATACACTACTGTATTGGTCACAAACGTCACGTAAACCTTCAAGGAAGCCTTCAACAGGAGGAATACAGTTCATGTTACCAGCAACAGGTTCAACGATAATACAGGCAATTTCATCAGCATACTTAGTGAAAATCTCTTTCACTTCGTCGATATTATTGTAACTAACGGTAAGAGTATGTTTAGCAAAATCTTCAGGAATACCTGGTGAATTTGGTACGCCTAACGTTAAAGCACCAGAACCGGCTTTAACTAACAAGGCGTCAGCATGGCCGTGATAACAACCCTCAAATTTTAATATTTTATCGCGACCAGTATAACCACGAGCTAAACGGATTGCGCTCATCGTAGCTTCTGTACCAGAGCTAACCATGCGTAAAGATTCCATTGATGGTACTAACTCACGGACCTTCTCAGCCATGGTAATTTCAACTTCAGTCGGAGCACCAAAACTTAAACCATTCTTAGCCGTACTAATAACCGCTTCTAGAATTGCTGGATGGTTATGACCTAAAATCATAGGCCCCCAAGAACCAACGTAGTCTATGTAAGCTTTATCATCAGCGTCATAAATATAAGCACCTTGAGCACGTTTTATAAAACAAGGAGTACCACCAACGCTATTGAAAGCGCGAACTGGAGAGTTAACGCCACCAGGGATAATCTTTTGAGCTTGTTCAAATAACTGTTCTGATTTATTCATAATTGCTTCTTCTAAAATCGTTACTAATAAGGAGTGTTGCCATTAGGCGTTTTTATTTGTGAACCAGTTTACTGGTTTTTCATAATCGGTTAATTGATCTTCAACACCTAATGTTAAGGCAAATAATGCCATGCGCACTAAAACACCATTTTGTGCTTGTCTAAAAATGGCGAGGTTGTCTAAATCATTAAGATCGGTATCAAGTTCATTAGCTTCGGGGCGAGAGTCACGTGGTAATGGGTGCATAATTACCGTATTTTCTCGGCAATATTTTTGGTAGACATTTTTATTTAAACTGAAATGTCCACGGTATAACTCTGCTTCATCTTTACTGGCAAATCGTTCTTGCTGTATTCTTGTTTGATATATAACGTCGGCCGATAAATTGCCTGCCATAGTTTCTGTCAGCACTACTTCATGACCAGCATTGCTTAAGGTAGAAATAACGCTGTCAGGCATTTGTAGTGCTTTTGGCGCAACCATAGTGACTTTGACATTCTCATAGAGACTTAATAGTTTTGATAATGAGTGCACGGTACGACCATGCTTTAAGTCGCCCATCAAAACAATATTTAAGTCATCTAAACCTTTGTTAAAATGCATCATTTCAGACTGAATCGTAAAGAGATCAAGCAATGCCTGAGTAGGGTGTTCATTAGCACCGTCACCACCATTGATTACCGGAACTGAACTACCTTGAGCAAACTGCTCTACTGAATGCATTTGAGGATGACGCATAGCAATGACATCAGAGTAACCACTGATCACTTGGGCAGTATCAAATAGAGATTCGCCTTTACTAAGTGAAGAGTTTTCTTGGCCAACAGTTTCTCGGACAAAACCACCGAGTAAATTAAATGCGGTACCAAAGCTAACACGGGTACGCGTACTTGGTTCAAAAAACAAATTACTCAATATGGCGCCATCAAGCACATGACAGCGTTTTTTTCGAGACGCATAAGGCGCCATTTGTGCTGAAACTTGCAGGATCTTTGCGATAGCTTCACGGTCAAATTGAGATACCGATAGAATATGGTTACCTTGAAATTTCATCATCTTGATTTATTACATTGAAAGGGGATAAATTTGCCAAGAATATAGCATAAAACGCTTACTTTGCGAATGCTAAAGAGAATTTTAACTGTCTCTAAATATAAGGAGGAAATAGAAAAAGGCAGTCAATTCTGCCTTTTTATCATTGAAGTTTAGTGATTAAATTCGTCGACGTATAAGGGGTAACAAACTAAGCAGGAACAAAATAAAATAGCTACTGCCACCACTCGATTTATTTGAGATTTTCTCTGTAGGCGCTGTAACTTGCTCGATAGGAGTTGAAATAACAAGGGGTGTAAAAATAACATTCTTTAAAGAGGCTTTATCTTCGCTGTCACGAGTACCGTCATCTTTTTTATACAACCAAGTTACTTGATGTTGGCCTTCAGTTATATCATCGATAGTTACCTTGGTATAAGCAATCTCTCCAGAGATTACGTTGATTTGTTGATCATCAATAATCAAATATAATGCACCAAACGGTTCATCGGGAGTATCAGTATTTTCTTCAGAAGAAACGGACCAATCAAATGACAAAGTACCGGCACCGGAAAAAGTGAGTAAAACGGCGCTTTGTTGATCATCTCCAATGACACCACTCATTATTGCGGCTTCAGTATTATCGAGTCGCCATGGTTGATCTCCGCCGCTAAACCAGCGTAACTCTGACGAACTATTTGATAACTGAGTATTGATATCGCTATTCTCGGCAACAGCTTCAGCACTTATATAGCTTAGACTTGTTGGAATATCTGCATCGTTGCTAGTGATGACAATTCGTACTTTTTGCTTGCCTACTATTCTAGCGTCAAAGTTGATTTGAATTTGACAACTTTGTTTTGCCGCTAATAGGGTACAGTCATTGGTATTTAGACTAAAACTAGTAGTGTCAAAATTATCAGAGAATAGCGAAAAACGTAAATTAGCGGCAAGGTCACTATTGTTAGTCACAGTTAGTCGTGTTGTTTGTGCTTTATTTTGTGAAGTAATTGCAAAGTCATGACTTGATTCAATGGCAATTCCTTGGGTGATATTATTAATCCAGTCCGTAAAATGTCCAACGCGGGCATAAACATCTGGAAAAGCAGCATTAGCGCAACCAACACCATAACTAACGATACCTACTTGTTGCCAACCTTGATTGGTGTTTACTAATAAAGGTCCACCACTATCACCCTGGCATGAGCCTTTTTGAACGTCACCAAAGAATTCAGCACAAATCATGCTATCAGTAATGCCCACTTGATTTGGTGAATAGGAGGTATTATTTAAATCGCCATAAGCTTGCGCTAATTTATTTTTGCATTCTTCATTACTTAATAAAGACAACTCAACTTGGCGTAATTGATTGGGCTGACTATTGTCAGGCTGTTCGTCATTTGGACCATAAGCATTTACGTTACCCCAACCGATCACCGTTGCAGGACTGTGAGCAAGGGCTAATTGTCTGCTGGTATTATCATCAAGCAGTTTAAGTGAAGGGTTGTCGATCGATTCTACTAACTCAATAAGCGCGATATCATTATTAAAATCACTGCCTTCATCGTACTCGGGATGAATATAAATCTGCTTAATTGCTTTAGCATCACTCGCGCCATCACTTAAGTCAAATTCGCCAATATTAACTTTTAAAAATTGACTATTAGCATCTTCAACACAGTGTGCAGCGGTAAGTACCCATTTTTCGCCAATAAAGCTTGCTCCGCAACTAGCACTTTGCGCGAGATCTTGTTTTACCGTTAAATTGATTGTCGCAATGCTATCAAGTTCATTGAGTAAAGCAGCACCATCATCTTGATTAATAGCAATGACCGGAATGTTGCCACTAAAATCCTCACCTAAAGTGCCACTGATAACTCCTGAAGTATTGTTATAGATAATCGCACCGATACCACCTGCGGTTTGGCAATTCATGGCTTTTACCGAAAAGTCTATTTCACCACGGGCAATTAAGCATATTTTATTTTCAGCTAAATTACATAAATTATCACCAATTCCACAATCAACCATAGTAGCGCTAACTTGACCGGGTGGGGAATATGAAAAAGGATCACTTTGGTACTGAGTGCCAGCAACGTCTAAATCGCTATTCACATCACTGTAAGTAAAAACTAATGCTGACATCCAAGGCCAAGCCTCTTCATTTGCAACTTCGCCACCGACAATCTTAGGTTTTGATATAAGCAGGGGAGATCGGTTCGCTGCGTTTGCGAATGACAATAATGTTGAAATCGCTAACACAGCGAATAAAAAGTACTTCATTATGATATTTCTCAATACTGTAAACAGAATATTAATAGTTTGTTAATAAGCTAACAAACTATCTTATCTTGATTATAACGGTAAAGCTTGAAAAATGAAGCCTTGAAAATGAGGTTATGTGTTGTCGCTAGCTTGCCACTACTTGCTTATTCAATGGTAAGTAGGCGATAACAAAGCACAATATAAACACGAGTACTGTGCCAATATTATATTGCTTTTCTGCAATTAAATTAAAGTAAGTTAGAGCATTCTCACTTAGCGCAATGATCACGCCACACAAAAGCAAAGATAATCTCTTTGCATATCCTTTGGCGCCTAAAGCTTTAGCCAAAACATAGCCCAACATGGGAATAAAAGACCAGATAAAAAAAACTGCTATTGAAAAAACAACAGCGCTTGCTGCAAGGAAGTTTCTTGAGAAGACATCAGCAATAGCATAAAACTGTATTGCCACGTAACCCAGATATAAATACCACATAAGTTATCTTACCTTTACAATTCTTAAATAATCTATAATTACATTGGCTTAACGTAAGCTAAGAGAATAACAGCCAATAAAATGAGAACGGGGATCTCATTAAATATTCGATAGAAGCGCCCAGAGCGGATGTTTTTATCTTGTGCAAAAGTGCTAACTAATTTGAAGCAATAACCATGATAAGCAAAAAGCACTATGACCAAGCTTAATTTGATATGTAGCCATTTTGCTGCAACAAACCAGTCATAGCCGTAGGCATATATAATGGTTAAACCAAGCAATAACGTGAAAATGGCGAAAGGAGTGACAAAATAAAGTAAACGTTTTTCCATACCTTTGAATTGTTGGGCTATTTCATCAGACTTGGTTTCTGCATGATTGACAAATAAACGCGGTAAATAAAATATACCAGCAAACCAAGCCACCATGAAAAAGACATGAAATGCTTTAAGCCAAAGGATATTGTTGATTAAAAACGTGCTCATTAATTGAGTTTTCCTTCTAATAAGTAAATTCTAAGTTGTTCAAAAGTCACCAAGCCAATACAGTCATTGATATCTTTATTGTAAATATAAACCGCGCCGGATCTCTGTTCTACCAGTGCCAAATAAGCCTCTGCTAAAGTAACTTGATGGCTCAATGGGATCAGTTTGTGCAGTATTAATTTTTTAGCGAGATTATCTTCATCATCACTTTCATTTTTATCGTCAAATGCTTCTGCATCTAATTGTGCCCAATAATAATTATTCGGCCTATCCGTTTGATTAGCAGGTTCTTTGTTAATAATTAATTGTGACTCATGGCTATGCAGGAGCTCTCCGATAATAGTTCGGGGGCTTGCCTGGTCTAAAATGAGTAAATTATCTTTCATTACCGCCAAAGCGCCAATATTTTGCAACGATTCTTCAACTGGGGGTTTGCGGTAGAGCAAGTTTTGCGCATCTAATTGCATGATGAAGATAGATTCATTTTTACAAAGCTGTCTCGATACAATACTTGCAATGGTGATAACAATCATACCCGGCACAACCAGCTCAAGTTGACCTGATAGCTCAACAACAGCAAGCAAGGTCGCAAGGGGAGCATTCAGACTGGCAGCCATAAAACCAGCCATACCCATTAAAATAAAGTCACTGCTTACATGCACTCCAGGCAATACTTGTAAAATAATAGCGCCAACAAGAGCGCCAGTAATAGCGCCAATGCTTATGGTTGGTCCAATAATGCCACCAGGTATACCTAATCCTAGGGCGAACATTGTCATTAACAATTTAGCAATAAGTAAACTGAACAGAAACCCTAAAGGCAAATTATTAGTTAAGGAAATATCAATTGCACTTGTGCCTGTGCCCATAGCGCCAGGTACCAAATAACCTAATGTGCCAGTAATGAGCGCAGCAAGAATTAAGCGCGGTACTATGTGGTATTTAACGCTTTTTTTAATAATTACAACCAAATATTTATTAAATGCAGCCGCCAAAATACCTAAGACTATCGCTAATAATACTAAAGAAAAGTAATGCTGTTGTTCAAGGGCTATGGTATTAAAGTGTTGAAAGTTATGACTGGTGCCAAAAACACTGCGGGTAATCAAAGAACCAACAATAGAAGCTAGCATCACAGGTACAAAAATATGCGCTTTGTATTCTCGCATGACCACTTCCATGACAAAAATAACCGCGGCTATAGGGGTATTAAATGTTGCTGCAATACCTGCTGCGATGCCGCAAGCACATAACGTTCGGGTACTGTTATAGGGAAGTTTTAGTACACTGCCTAAATAACTACTGCATGCTGCGCCAAGATGTACTGCGGGTCCTTCGCGGCCAACAGAAAAGCCGGAAGCCAAGGCTACAGCACTTCCCCAAAATTGATTTAAGGTATTTTTAAAAGGGATAATGCCATGAGCTACTTTTAATCGGTGCAGCACAAAGGGGATACCAGTACGTATATATTGGTAGCCAGTGAGCCAAGCCATTAAGAGGATAATAAGCGAGCCGATGATAGGTAAATGAAAACGACTTACCTCATCTAAACTGTTATAGTTGTCGCGCTTAATTAGGTAGAGCTGTTGAATCTCTTCAATAGTCAGCGTGAATAGCACGACTAATAAAGCTGAAGCGGCGCCACCAATAATGGCAAGTAAGCATATTTGCCAAGATGTTTTTGGCAAAGCTAAGTGTTTTCTTATTGTTGCGATTGATATTATCATTACGGGATTATAATACTTTACAAATGAAATGGTTAGCAAAAATAAATCTAGGTGTTGTTATTGAGCGCATAGGTACTTTTAAATCGGCTTTGTTTTTACTAACAGTAATAAGTCTTTGTTTATTTACCGGCTATCGAGTGGGTAATTATTATCATCATTTTCAAGTGATCAGCCTTGAACAACAAAAGCTTAGGTTAGAACAGCTTTATCAGCAGCAAGAAGATAACATGGCGCGCATTCACACTTTAGAAGTTGAATTGACGGTCGAGCAACTTGCTAATATAAAAGCGCAAGAATTACTTAAAGAAGCTGCTGAACAGAAATTTGAAGTGAAAAAACAACTGGCCTTTTACGAAAAAATAATGGCGCCAGAAAAAGAAGCGGCAGGTTTATTCGTTGAAAATATCAATATAGTATCTAGCAAAGCACCTAATCAATATCACTTTCAAGTTACTTTAGTGCAGCAGCAACTAAAGCGTCGTTATAGTAAAGGTTATATTGAATTGCTCTTTGAAGGTCAAGAGGGTAGCAAATCAGTAAAACTTAAATTGTCAGAAGTGGCAGAGCTGAACAAAAAAGATCTTCAATTTAGTTTTCAGTATTTCCAGATTATTAATGGTGAATTTACCTTACCGGCTAACTTTACGCCTGAACGCATCCTAGTCTCTGCGATTTTGACTAAATCACGCTGGCAGAAATATGCAAAAAAAGACAAAACTGTGCTTTGGCAAGTCAACCAATAGGCTTTACTAGTACTTTATACACACAAATTGCCACTTAATATTAAATAAAGATAATAGAATAAGTTGATGTTTCGGTTAGCTACATTTCATTTATCCTTAATATTATCATGATGTTCCATACATTAAGCTTGGCTAGTTTTTAATCCCTTATAAAAGTTTTCTTCCTTATACGAATTGGTCTAATTACTGCAGAGAATAATACTTGATTAAATTAGTCAAGTTTAAGATAATTAGCCCTGTTGTTACTCACCCACTTTGTAGCGTATTTTTTTGTACCTTGTTGTACTAAGTAGAGCACCATGTCAAACCCTGAATTACCCATTAAATTTACCGATTCTGCCGCAAGTAAAGTACTATCGCTAATCACAGAAGAAGAAAACCCAGCACTTAAGCTACGTGTATATGTTACCGGCGGTGGTTGTTCAGGCTTTCAATACGGCTTTACTTTTGATGAAAAAGTGAATGATGGCGATATGACCATCGAAAAACAAGGTGTTATGATGGTCATCGATCCTATGAGCTTGCAATACCTTGTCGATGGCGAAGTTGATTACCTTGAAAGCTTAGAAGGTAGCCGTTTTGTGGTAAATAACCCAAATGCAACAACCACGTGTGGTTGTGGTTCATCTTTTTCTATCTAGCATTTTAGTTATCTCTTAACTAGATATTCTTACCCTAGATATAGTCATCGCTTTGACAGAAACGTACAAAGCGCATGACGACCAATTACCAAGTAATGTAAAGCCAGCAGCTTGTAGGCATTTTTATAATAGACTTTAGTCCATTTATATCAAACAAAATATCTATACCCATTACCATTCAAAGTTTACTCTGAAACCAGCATCTTGATTGATAATAGCAATATACTCTCTGTTTTTACCCATTCCAATCGTTACCCTTTACCTAACCAAATTGTTTTTCTACTAAGGGAATCTTGCTTGGTATTGTTTATTCTAATGTACAAAAACTTACAAAAGATAAACAGTTTGTAGCACGTTAGCTTATATATTCTTAATCAAAAAACGTTATCATATTCCGATAAAATGGAGATATAACGATGAAATTAACCCTGAAATTTAGCTGGTTAGCGCAACGCCCTTACCTTATTGCTGCACTAATTACCCTTATTTTAGTGCTATGGATGGCTTCGGGACCGAGTGTTGCAGAGCAGAAGTCTGAGATAAAAGCACAAATTCCTAGTCACGATGAAAAGCAAATTACCGCACAAGTTAAAGTTGAAACACGACTTGGACAACATATTCATAAAACAATTGAGTTATATGGTCGTACTGAACCTGATCGTATTACGACATTAAAAGCTGAGGTACACGGAAAAATTATTGAGGTATTAGCGAAAAGAGGCTCAAAAGTTTCCAAAGGTGAAATTATTGCAAAAATTGCTTTAAATGATTTACCTGCTCAATTAACTCGTAGCCAAGCATTATTGAAGCAACGTGAAGTAGAGTACGAAGGTGCATTAAAGCTGAATAAACAAGGTTATCAAGGCAAGGTACATTTAGCACAGTCATATGCTGCACTTGAATCAGTTAACGCTGAAATACAGCGATTAGAATTAAATATTGCCCATACGATAATCAAAGCGCCATTCACCGGTATTCTTAACACACGTTATGTTGAAGTTGGCGATTACGTTGCTTCAGGCGATGATATTGCCATGATTGCCGATTTAGACCCGCTTATCGTTCGAGCTCACGCCACCGAACAGCAGATCAGTCAGCTTTCTGTTGGCCAAGTGGCGCGAGTTAGTTTATTAAATGGTGAGCAGGCAGAAGGTGAACTTCGTTACATCGCCAGTGTTGGTAATGATGCGACCAATACCTTTAAGATTGAAGTGGCCATTGATAATAAAAAGGCGCGTTTATTTGCTGGATTAAGCAGTGAATTAACCATAGATTTAACCAAAATGTCGGCGATTAAAATATCACCAGCACTGCTAGCATTAGATGAACAAGGTAATATTGGTGTTAAGTCTGTCAAAAATTCTATTGTTCATTTTACACCAATACAGATCATTAAAAGTGAAAATGATGGCGTATGGTTAACGGGTCTTGGCGAGAAAGCCGATATTATTGTTTTGGGACAAGGATTTGTGCGTGCAGGGGATAAAGTTGAGGCAATCTTTGATACACCAGAAGTTAGCACTGATGATAGTAAAGATAAGCAAGCTGCTTCTGTAGCCCTAACAGCACAACAATAGGAGCTATTATGTTAACGCTTATAGAAGCCGCATTGACGCGCACCCGCTCTGTTTTGATGTTGTTTGTACTACTGCTTATTTCTGGCGGAGTAACTTATAACAATATTGCTAAAGAAGCCAACCCTGACATTACCATTCCAATTATCTATGTTTCCATGATTCATGATGGTATTTCTCCTGAAGATGCCGAGCGAATGCTCGTAAGACCGATGGAAAATGAGCTGAAATCTATCGCTGGCATTAAAGAAATGCGTTCAAATGCAGGAGAAGGTCATGCCTCTGTTACCTTAGAGTTTATAGCAGGACTTGATCCCAAAGAAGCGCTGGCAGATGTGCGTGATAAAGTGACTCTAGCTAAAGCTAAATTGCCTAATGAAACGGAAGAGCCTGTGGTAAATGAAGTCACCATGGCTAACCAAGAAGCAGCTCTTACCGTTGTTTTATCGGGAGCAGTGACTGAGCGAGGTTTAATAACAATAGCGCGAAATGTCAAAGATAAAATTGAAGGCATGCAAGAGGTATTAGAAGTTGAGATTGGTGGTGACCGTGAAGATATGGTTGAAATCATTGTCGACCCTTTATTAATGGAAAGCTACGGGCTTGATCAAACCGACATTTACAATTTAGTTGAGCGTAACAATCGTTTAGTGCCAGCAGGAACTATGGATACTGGCAAAGGACGATTTGCTATCAAAGTACCTTCTGTTTTTGAAAATATCCAAGATTTACTTGAGCTACCGATTAAGGTTGATGGTGATCGAGTCATTACCTTTCAAGATGTATCAACAGTTCGTCGTGCGTATAAAGATCCCACCAGTTTTGCTCGGCTAAATGGTCACCGTTCTGTCTCGATAGAAGTCAAAAAACGCTCGGGTGAAAACCTGATTGATACGGTTGATAAAGTTAAAGAGATTGTTAATAAAAGTCGAGCTAAATGGCCACAACAAGTCAAAGTCGATTATGTTGGTGACCAATCAATCGAAATTAAAAATACGCTAACAGATCTACAGAACAATGTTTTTTCAGCGGTATTATTGGTTGTTATTGTTATTATTGCCGCCTTAGGTGGTCGCACAGCTCTACTGGTTGGTTTAGCCATTCCAGGGGCATTTTTAACCGGAATACTCGTTATCGCCTTAGCGGGAATGACAGTCAATATTGTTGTGTTATTTGGTTTGATCATGGCGGTAGGAATGCTAGTAGATGGCGCTATTGTTGTCACCGAGTTTGCTGATCGTCAGATGAATGAAGGTCAGAGCAAAACCGTGGCTTATGGCACTGCTGCTCGACGTATGGCATGGCCAATTATTGCTTCAACGGCAACCACCTTAGCAGCTTTTGCTCCCTTGATGTTTTGGCCAGGGATTATGGGTGAGTTCATGAAATACTTACCATTCACCCTTATTGCCGTTTTATCAGCCTCATTAGCGATGGCACTCATCTTTGTGCCGACGTTAGGCGCTGTTTTGGGGAAAGCTCGCGTTGTCAGCAGTAAAGAACAGCAACAAATAGAACACGCAGAAGCCGGCGAGTTCGATAAGTTATCTGGTTTTACCGGTCGATATATACGTGTGCTGACAACGGCGATTAAACATCCTTGGAAAATAGTTGCAGGCACCTTTGCGATATCTTTTATCGTGATGTGGCTCTATGGCGCATCAGGTCTTGGTGTGAGTTTCTTTCCAGAAGTTGAACCACAAAGTGCGACTATGGTAGTGCGCTCTCACGGTGATTTATCCGTAAAAGAAAAAGATGTGATTATGCGTTCTATCGAAACGCGTATCTTACCGCTTGAGGAGATAGAAACTTTATATACTCGAACGGGTGGTAATAATCAAATAGGCACATTTAAATTAAACTTTGTCGATTGGCAGATAAGACGATCGGCAGATGACATCGTGGCCAATATTCATGAGCTCACAGATAATTTAGCTGGCGTAGAAATCGAAGTAAGAAAAAATGAAAATGGTCCGCAAAGTGGTAAGGATCTTAAACTTGAATTGAGCTCGCGTTTTCCTGAAGAACTCGATAAATCGGTGAAAATTATACGTGATGCGTTGCAAGCGTCAGGGAAATTCACTGATATTGAAGATACAGGCGCTAAACCAGGGATTGAATGGCAGCTTATTATTGATCGCAATAAAGCCGCAACTTATGGAGCTGATGCTGCATTAGTTGGCTCAAGTGTGCAAATGGTTACTAACGGTTTAAAGCTTGGTGAATACCGTCCTGATGATGTTGATGACGAACTAGATATTCGAGTTCGTTTTCCGGAAGAGAAACGTAATATAAGTCGATTAGATTCACTGCGCTTAAAAACAACGTCTGGTTTAGTACCTGTTGGCAGTTTTGTCGAACGTAAAGCTGCGCCTAAGGTCGATACTATTCGCCGTGTTGATGCTAAGCGAGTCGTGACTATACAGGCAAACTTAATTGCAGGTGCTCAATTATTAAATGAGTTACCTATTTTGCAAGCGCAATTACCGACACTTGGCTTGCATCCGTCGGTTGAGATTGCTGTTAAGGGACAAAATGAAGATCAGCAAGAATCGCAAGCGTTTCTAGTGAATGCTTTTGCTATCGCTCTTTTTGTGATGGCAATGATTTTAGTGACTCAATTTAATAGTTTTTATCAAGCGTTATTGATTTTAAGTGCGGTAATTTTCTCAACGGTAGGCGTGTTTCTAGCGTTGTTATTAGTTCAAAAACCGTTTGGTATTGTTATGGGCGGGATTGGTGTTATCTCGTTGGCGGGTATTGTGGTAAATAATAATATTGTGCTGATTGATACCTACAATGTTATGCGTAAAGAAGGTTATCCTGTCGTTGAAGCAATCTTGCGAACAGGTGCGCAGCGTTTACGACCTGTTATGTTAACCACAATAACTACTATTCTAGGCTTATTGCCTATGGTCTTGCAGGTCAATCTAGACTTCTTTGAGCGAACTATTGTTTTTGGTGCGCCCTCAACACAGTGGTGGACACAGCTAGCAACAGCTATAGCAGGTGGTCTAGCTTTTGCTACCGTTTTAACTTTAGTATTAACACCATGTCTATTGGTATTAAGGGATAAACGTAAAGAAGATAAACAGGTAAAGGCAACAAGAATTCTGCAAAAAGAAGCTCATCAAGTTAAGCAAGTTAAAGAAGTTAGTAGCGCTGCTTAGCTACTTTTGATAAGGCACAGATAACGTTTAACTTAGCGGGATTTTACTCTCGTTGAGTTATACCCATGGTATCTCAAAAGGCGTTTCTAATTCCAGCTGAGGCCTGCACTTTGAAGTAACATGGCTATATACGTTCTTTTGCATCATTTATCTATTGATAATTATCTTAATCCGATTGGTATTAACACTATCTTGGCGTTAAAATTGCTTTACTATGGCTGTATTATGTAAATAAATTTCATAAATACAGCTTGCTTGCCGATATAAAGGGGTCAGCTGATTTAGCCTAGTTAGGATTGTTATGCGTATATTATTTTTCTTTGTTCTCAGTGTTATGTTTTTATTTGCCAGTTCTTCAGCATTTGCTTTTAAGAAAAACTTACAAGCAGTACAAATCTATACCGACAATCAATTGCTTGATTTAATTAAAGAGAACAAGCATTTAAGTCAAGTTGTGCTAGATGAATGTCAATTAGTGCAAGATATTGAAGCGCGTGCAAATAAATCTAAAATGCCTTCGTACCAATTTCTGTGGGGAGATATGTTGGCTTATGGTGTTTGTGTCAAAAAAGATATTCCGTTAGGACTGCATTATATGCATTTAGCCGCCGACCAAGGCTTAGCTGAAGGCTTAGAACAACTGGGACGTTATTATCATATTGGTAAATTTATGCAGGTAGATATTGACCGTGCGATTATTTATTTAAAAACAGCAGCGAGCTCAAACAACTTAGCTGCGCAAATACGACTGGCTGATATATACCAACAAGGTTACGGTAGCCCACTAGACTATCCTGCACTCTATTCTCAATTGCATCACTCTTTAACGGATGACAAAGCCTTACATAAAAAAATCAGTGGGTTATTGTCTAATCTTGCCAGCAAAATGCCAAATAAAGTAGTAGAACAAGCGAAAAGAACCAGTTATACAAATTAAGTCAAAGCGTTACATTGCTATAATAACTTTATGGTATACTTGCAAGTAGTTATCCTTAAATATTGACCCATTATAGTGACCTATAACGATCCACACGCTAAACGCGAAGCCAAAAAATATGAAAAGCCAGTCGCCTCACGCGAACTATTGCTATCAATCATCGAAAAATGCTCGCCACCACCAAGTTTTAAAAGCTTGGTCAAAACACTAAAGTACGATGAAGAGTATCAACTAATTGGTTTGAAGCGTCGTTTACGTGCGATGGAAAACAGTGGTCAGTTGATCTTTAATAAATTCAAACAATACGCCCTGCCGGAAAAAAATAGCCTGCTAAGCGGCAAAGTTATTGGACATCGTGACGGTTTTGGTTTCTTTTCTCCAGATGATTCATCTATTACCGATAAAAGAGGCAAGGATTTTTATATTTCCTCACATGAAATGCAGCGTGTCTTTCATGGTGATATCGTGCAAGCTATTTTGGTTGACCGTACCGATCGTAAAGGCCGTAAAGAAGTCAAAATACTTGAAGTGATAGAACCACGAAAAGCACCTATTGTTGGTCGATTATATATTGACCATCATGTTTGTTCTGTTGTGTCAGAAGACAGTAAAATCAAACAAGAAGTATTAATTGATCCGCAAACCAAAATGGGTGCTAGGCACGGACAAATGGTAGTGGTTGAGTTAGTACAGCGACCGACTAAACGTTCTCATGCCATTGGTAAAGTGATTGAAGTCTTAGGGGATCATCTTGCCCCTGGAATGGAAATAGAAATAGCCTTACGTGCCCATGATTTACCGCACCAATTTTCACATACAGTCCAAGCCGAAGTGGCTAACATCGCTGATGAAGTTGAAGAATCATCTAAATTACCGCGTAAAGACTTACGTGATTTACCCTTGGTCACTATCGATGGCGATGATGCGAGAGATTTTGATGATGCTGTTTATTGTGAACCGAAAAAATCAGGTGGTTGGCGTTTATGGGTAGCTATCGCTGATGTGAGTTATTATGTCCAGCACGGCACAGCATTGGATGATGAAGCGATATCACGTGGTAACTCTGTGTATTTCCCGAGCCAAGTTATCCCTATGTTACCAGAGAAACTATCTAATGGTTTGTGTTCACTTAACCCTGATGTAGATCGTTTATGTATGGTTTGTGAAATGACCATTAGTGCGACAGGAAAACTATCGGGTAGTAAGTTTTACCCTGCAGTAATGCGCTCTCATGCCCGCTTTACCTATACTAAAGTTGCCGCTATTCTCGAAGGTGATGAAGCGCTTTGTCAGGAATATCAAACCTTAGTACCTGATTTAAAAAACCTTGAACATATGTATCACGCGCTAACAGATGCTCGTCTTAAACGTGGCGCTATCGCTTTTGAAACGCAAGAATCTATTTTTATCTTCAATGAAGATAAAAAAATTGCCAGTGTCGAAGCACTTATTCGCAATGATGCCCATAAAATTATTGAAGAATGTATGATTATGGCCAATGTTGCGACGGCCAAATTTATTGAAAAACATGAAAAACCAGGGTTGTTCCGTGTTCATGATAAACCTAGCGAAGATAAGTACCGTAACTTCGTTACCTATTTAAATGAGCTTGGTCTATCTCTGCCTTCAAAAGAAGCGCCGGAGCCAAGAGATTACGGTGATATTTTAGCGAAAGTTGCAGGTCGACCTGATCAAGAACTGATTCAAACTATGCTGTTACGCTCAATGCGTCAAGCTGTTTACCAAAGTGACAATGAAGGGCACTTTGGTTTAGCACTGCCATCTTATAGCCATTTCACTTCACCTATTCGTCGTTATCCTGATTTGGTTGTACATAGAGTCATTAAAGCTATTTTAGAAAAACAAGCTAAAAATGCTGCGAACGAAGGTTTCTATGAATACTCTCTAGAGGAAGTTATTGAGCTAGGTGAGCATTGCTCTATGACCGAGAGACGTGCGGATGAAGCCACTCGTGATGTCGCTGATTGGCTCAAATGTGAGTTTATGCAAGACCATGTAGGTGATAATTTTACTGGAGTTATTTCAACAGTGACTAACTTTGGTATGTTTGTTCGCTTACAGGACTTACATATTGAAGGTTTAGTTCATATAACTTCTCTTGGTCGTGATTTTTATCATTTTGATGATGTTCGTATGTGCCTGACCGGTGAACATAGCGGCAAAAAGTATCGCGTTGGTGATGAAATTCGCGTGCAGGTGGCAGCAGTAAACCTTGATGAAAAGAAAATAGATTTACGACTTGAAGGCTCCGAGACTGAAAGTGAAACTCAAGGTAAGCCCAAAAGTAAAGAGAAGGGTAGGCGCTCAAATAGCAAAACGCCAGAAGCAAAACCTGCAGATAGCTCAAGTAGAAAACCTAAAAGTACAAAAGGTAAATCTAAAGATAAGCCTAAAGACAAACCGAAAGAAAAGAGTAAGGCGAAAAAGCGCAGTGCACGTAAAAAACGTCCGGGTAAAAATGCCCGTAAAAATTCGGAAAAGAAGGCTTAAGTAGCCGCTTTACCCAAACGACCTGAAGATGCAGATTTTAGCTGGATTACTAAGCTTCAAGTAATTTGGCTATATACATGGCTTATTAGCCTCGTTGTTCATATTAATAGAGAAAGATCATGGCGAAAAATGAAGAGTTAGTTTTTGGTATTCATGCAGTTAATGCCTTAATTAACGTAGCACCGGAACGTTTTATTGAAATATGGCTATTAAAAGGTCGTGAAGATGACCGCATAATGCCGATTATTAATTTATCACGAAAATACGGTATTGGTTCGCAATTGGTAAGTCGTAAAGCGCTTGACGAAAAGAGTGAAGGTGAGCAACACCAAGGCGTAATTGCCCGCGTAAGACCTGGGAAAAGTTATACAGAAAATGACTTAGACGATATCATTCTCGCGGCAGAGAAAAAATCAATCGCACCATTTTTTCTTATTTTAGACGGTGTCACCGATCCTCATAATCTAGGTGCTTGTTTACGTAATGCTGATGCCGCTGGTGTACAAGCGATTATTGTCCCTAAGGATAATGCCGCACAAATTACGCCTACCGTGCGTAAAGTTGCAGTAGGGGCAGTAGAAAGTGTGCCTTTAGTACAAGTAACTAACTTATCAAGAACAATGAAGCAGCTTCAAAAACAAGGTGTATGGATTGTTGGTACAGCAGGCGAGACAGATACGTGTTTGTATGATGTTAAACTTTCAGGGCCTATGGCTCTGGTTATGGGTGCTGAAGGGAAAGGAATGCGCCGATTAACCCGTGAAAATTGTGACCAACTAGTAAAGCTTCCTATGGCAGGTAGTGTTTCTAGCTTGAATGTTTCAGTAGCAACAGGTATTTGTTTATTTGAAATGGTACGCCAACGTTCATTATGATGAAGGAATATTGAATTTAACTATTTATTTATAAAAGGGAATTTTAAAAATGAAAAAATTATATATCGCTTTAGTTTTACTGTTAGCCAGTGTACTTATAGCGCCAAAATTTATTGGTTCTGTCGTCGAATCAGAACGACAACGCGTACTTGATAAGCTTGATGAAACGGATGGCATTACCTTAACCACGAGTGAATATAACGATGGTTGGTTCGGTGCTGATGTTGTATCGGAAATGACAATCACTTTAGAAGATAAAAACATTGCTGATGTTACTGTTATCTTAGAAGAGACCCTCTCTTTTGGTCCGTTAATTATCACAGAGAAGAGTTGGCACCTAGGTTTAGGATACTCCGAGGTAAAGTTTAAGTTTGCCGCGCTTGCTGTTGATGACAACATAGTTAAGATCATTAACGAAAAACTACATGTTGGTGCTTTGCTTGGCTTTAATAAAGCGGTCACTACTTTTATTGCTACAGATAAAATTAGTTATCAAGATGTCGATGGCCTAATTGTGTCTGAACCAGCTTCTATGCAATTTACCTTAATTAATAATGAGCATATCAATGGTGACTTCTTTTGGGGAGGTCTGGAAGTTAATGGCCAAGATGAGCGTCTCGTTATTGGCGCTGTTGGCATGTCCACTAAGCAAAAAGTTGTTAGCGGTGATTATCTTGCAGGGACGGCAATCTTAACAGGTGATGCTACTTTTAATGTCGCAGGACTTAATATTTATAACGGGAAGAGTAAAGTTTTCTCTATAGCAGAAGCGATCTTAACCAGTGAGGTTTCATTAAATAAAGATTTATTAGCCCTTGCGTTAACTTATCAAGCTAAAGAAATCAGCGCTTCGGGACAATATTATAAAGAACCTAATATAGCGGTACTGTTAGATAATATTGATATTGATGCCTTACAAGAATTGAATACGGCTATGGCTGACTTGTCAGTAAATGCTTCAGGTGAATATGATGCTGAAGAAAGTCTAAAAGCGCTATCAGTAGTGGCAGAAAAAATACTGGCTAAAGATCCTAATTTGAAAATAACTGATTTAAGTGTTATTACCGAAGACGGTAAAGTTGCGACTGAATTTAACTTCAACATTAACAAAGATTTATTTGATAGTGCTAATTTAAATTCGATGGCTTTGATTACAGCAATAGAAGCTGATGCTAAAGGTAAGGCACCCATGGCATTTCTAAGTAAATTAGGTATGGCTCCTATGGTTGATAACTTTGTAGAACAAGGTTACTTAAACCGCCAAAATAATGAAATAACGGTTGAAGCCAAATATGTTCAAAGCCAATTAACGGTGAATGGTAAAGCCTTTCAGTTATAGCTTTCAAAATCAAATATAAAAAAGGCTTATTGTTTTAAACAATAAGCCTTTTTTATTAATCTAATTTTTTTGTAAGCTTGTTTAGCTTATTTATAGTAGCTTAAACATTTCTCAACTTCGTTCTTAGAGCCCATAATAACTTCAACACGCTGATGGATGCTATTTGGTTCAATATCCATAATACGTCCTTCACTGGTCATTGCTAAACCACCCGCTTGTTCAAGTAAAAACGCCATTGGATTAGCTTCATACATTAAACGTAATTTGTATGGTTGCTCAGGTTTTTTGCTATCAGCAGGGTAGGTGAAAATACCACCACGACATAAAACACGATGAATATCACCAACCATGGCAGCAATCCAACGCATATTGAAGTTTTTCTCACGTGGACCTGTGTCACCAGCAATTAAGTCACCAATGTAATTTTGCATAGGTGCTTGCCAAAAACGTTGATTTGACATGTTAACTGCAAACTCTTGTGTATCAGCAGGCACTTGTACATTTCGCTCTACCAATAAGAAGCCACCATGGGTTCTATCTAGTACATAAAAATGCGTGCCGCTACCTGTTGTCATTACTAACATAGTTGATGGGCCATAAAGCACATAACCAGCACATACTTGTTTGTCACCGGCTTGCTTGAACATGTCATCGTCACCAGCGGCAATGTCTTTAGGTGCTTCATGAATAGAGAAAATTGTACCAATCAATGAATTGATGTCTATGTTAGAACTACCATCGAGGGGATCAAAAGAAACAATATATTTTCCATTTTCATCACCAGCAACAGAGTGGTCTTCTTCTTCTGATGAAATCGCTTTAACGAAACCAGATTCAAGTAAAATATCTTTGAATAACTCATTGGCAACTACATCTAATTGTTTCTGAACTTCGCCTTGAATATTCTCATCAAGGGTTGAGCCCATTACGTCACCTAAGTGGCCTTGGCTAACACGAAACGAGATTTCTTTCGTTGCAGCTAAAATAGTTTTTATTAGTGAAATTAAATCAAGAGGTACATTGTCTTGACGTAAAGCTGGGGCTAGTCGTTGCATTAGGTTACCTAAGTTACTTTAAAGTGGTTGGCTAAGTTTGAATTAGTTTACTTGTTAATCAGTCTGCCATTATTATAGCAAGTTTGTGCTTTGCTTTAACATGGCTAACGCGATTAATTTAAGCCTAATACCAATTCCAATAAGTTTCTTCCTACTCAGTGAGAGTTAAAAGGCTTATAGGCAAGGCATTGATTGTAGATAATGGTTTTCCCTTATCAAAATCAATAACGCAGCATGTAAGCCTTTTAAACTCGCCCTTCAGGAGCTTTCCAGCGACTCGATAACCGCATAGAATTTCTTTCATATAGAGTGACTATATGCAAAAAAATTCTATTTGTTCTCAAACCGCTGGCAAGCTCTGAGTAGGAACTAACTTAATGGACTTGGTATAATTACTTTGCATCACTACAGCTCACTTGTTTTAAACTCATAGGATTGAAACGTTTTAGCATACCGGGCTTGGCAAGTACTACCAAGTTACCTGCTAACATCAAGCTTAAACCGACAAAAGTATAACTATCCCAAATAAAACCTTCGACAAAACTTGAGATAACTACAGCAACAGCGGGAAACATAATCGTGGCGTACGAGGCTTTATGTGCACCAATACGAGCTAATAAAGTTAAATAGCAACCAAAGGCAATAACAGAGCCGAATATTGATAGATACAATAATGAACTGATGTATTCAAAGGTGAATGAAAAGTTAAAAGTTTGACCTTGAATAAGTGCAATTATTAGCATAAATATGCAGCCATACATCATACCCCAGGCTGTGGCGGGTAGTACTGGCATGCTGTCGTGCTGATTCTTAATCGAAATCATATTGCCGGTAGAAGCGAACAGCACACCAATTAGACACAAGCCTAATCCTAGTAAAGTACTATCCCCAAAATGAACACTACTAATTTGTGGCCAAAATAAAGTAACGATACCCAGTAAACCAAGTGCACCACCATAATAAACTTGGCTAGAAATATGTGTTTTAAACCAAATACGTGCATTAAGAATATTAACCATCATCAATGTTGAGAAGGCAATACTAGTTAAGGCTGAATTGATATGGCTCTGTGCACTATAAAGTAAATAATAATTAAAGCCGAATAAGGTTAAACCAAAGGCAAATAGTTGCAGATGTTGTTTGGCAGAAAATTTAAGTGGCAATTTTTTGGAACGACAATAGGCGAACATACACAAAGCTGCTAGGCCAAAACGGTACACAATAGAGACTTCAGCCGCGACATCACCTAGTTGGTAATTAATGGCAATCCAGGTTGATCCCCAAATTATGACGGTAATTACGTATAAAAAAGTATTGTTCATTTACTTTGCCACTCCATGAATAGGATAAGCGTGACATTTTAAGGATATTTTGATTTAATAACATATACAGAAATATGAAAATGCAACCTACACAGTTTTGGTTGGTAGCAAAGGCCATAAAGATGAAATTATTAGATAAAAGTTCCTCGGCATATTTATATCAACAAGTTATTGATTTTATAGAACACCAACAGAAAATAGGTGCCTTGCATCCGGGTGATAAGCTGCCTAGCTTGCGTAAATTAAGTCGCCAATTTGATATAAGCGTACCAACAGTTAAGCAGGCTTATATTGAATTGGAAAGGCAAGGCCAAGTCTGTGCAAAGCCACAGTCAGGCTATTATCTGCAAGCAGTTCAAGCTCGAACATTAAAACCAAGACCCGCTAAATGGGCACAATGTGATCCGGTAGAAGTGCAAAGTCGCAGTATGATTGAACAGGTTCATGCCGCAGTGCATTTACCTGATACCGTTGCCTTGGGAATTTCAAACCCTATTCAAGCACACCCACCTGATAAAGCGCTTGCCAGACTAATGCGCTCAGTATTAAGTAAAGTCTCAGAGAAAGCTGTAAGTTATGGCCCAGTAACGGGTGATGCCAAATTACGTATGCAACTGGCTTTTCGCTATCAAGACCAAGGTGTTGAAATAAATCCAGATGATATTGTTATCACTAATGGCGCGCAAGAAGCACTGTCTATTGCCCTGCAATGTGTAGCAAAACGTGGTGATATTATTGCCATCGAATCGCCATGCTTTTTTGGCATTATTGAGTTAATCGAAACATTAGGTATGAGAGCACTTGAAGTATATACCTGTAATGAAGATGGTGTTTGTGTTGAAGATTTAACCGAGGCAATTAACCAGTATGAGATTACGGCCTGTTTGTTTTCAACGGCGATAAACAACCCATTAGGGTCAATGAAAAGCGATGAACAACGTCAAGCGATGGTCTCGCTATTAGAGCAACATGATATCCCTTTAATTGAAGACGAAGTCTATAGCGAAATATACTTTAGTGATAACAAGCCAAAACCTGCACAGTTGTATTCTGAGAAAGGTTTGGTGATGACTTGTTCTTCTTTTTCAAAAACAGCAGCGCCCGGTTATCGCATTGGCTGGTTATTACCAGGTAAGTTTGAAGAACAAGCAAAACGAATTAAGCGAGCACAGTCAGCTTCGACACCTATGCTGCAACAATGGACATTAAATGAGTATTTATTGAGTGGCGATTACGATCGTCATCTTTGCGTACTTCGAAAAACACTTACCTATAACTGTGAACGTATGCGGGCGTTAATTGCGGAGCATTTCCCACCAGAGGTCTGTATTTCAAAACCTCTGGGAGGCAGTGTGCTGTGGCTGCGCTGTCAATCACATGTAAAAACAGGTGAGTTTTTCCAACAGGCATTAACGCAGGGGGTTAGCTTTGCACCAGGAGCAATTTTTTCTCCGTCAGGAAAGTATCAAAATTATATGCGGGTGAGTTATGGCGTGCAATGGGGAGAAGACGTTGAAACGGCTATTAAGGTATTAGGTCGATTGGTTTACGAATATACGAGCAAACAAAAAGCAGCACAATTGTTGGAAGAAAAATGACAGTACCAAACAAGCAAACGTCAGATATAAAAGCCGTAGCTAGTAATACGCCATTGAAACATGAAGGTATGGCTGCACCCTCTGCGCAGCTTAAAGTCTCTTTAAAGTTATTATTACCCTTATTGGCATCTATATTAGCGGTGTCACCTTTAGCAGTAGATATGTACTTACCTGCTATGCCAACGCTAGCAGTGCATTTAAATACCCCCATGAGTATGGTGCAAAATAGCTTAAGCATTTACTTGTTAGGTTATGCGCTTGGCTTGATATTATTCGGGCCAATGGCGGATAAACATCCTCGTCGAAACCTTGTTTTGTTGGGTATAGGCGGGTTTTTTATCGCCAGCTTATTATTACCTTTTGTCAGTAATATAGAGCAATTTCTTACCGTTCGGTTTTTTCAAGCTTTTGTCAGCAGTGCCGCCACCGTAGTTGTTCCGGGGGCCGTGC
>OJGO01000211.1_pt1 | contig 26339 bp, 16 predicted proteins | sample 1594871 | NCBI WGS metagenome assembly OJGO01 (sample SAMN05416798, study PRJEB24817) | seawater metagenome | isolation source: Sea water | place: Canada:Atlantic | collected 2013-07 | reverse complement strand
TTCGACGCGACTTAGCGATTGATTATTTACTGATGAGTAACCGTAATATCAACTACATTTCTACAGCATTAGGTTTCAGTGAACCACGCTCTTTTACCCGTGCCTTTAAACAGTGGACCGGCGTATCACCCTCAAAATACAGCCGTTCTAGGGGAAAGACAAACAACGCTTAACGTCTCTGATATAACCCATGAATAAAAAATACATTTCTGAACTGATGAGCGAAACAGAAGTCGCTGTCATATATCAGTGCATTTGACATCAGAAAAAGTAATTGAATTCATGCTTGTTTTTGAGCAAAAATGTGCTGTTAAATAATATAAGATGGCTCGCCGCAGTTAATTTTTTGTGCATGCTGCAATAGGATGAATTACTGCTTTGGTGATTTTACCATATTGGAGCTTAACGACAGTTGGGTTGATATAACCAGTAAATTGTCGTGTTCTCCACTGAGGTAATAAAGCAGAGTCAGTGGTTAAATTAGCAATTAATCCGGTTGATTTTTGCGCTTTTACTTTGTTCTTACTGTAAATATTGTCATTAGTGTTATCGGTTGGTATGTCGTTAGCAAAGCTTTTTTCGCGACTTGCTGCCGCAATGCAAATTCGATTCTCAGTAGCACGAGATAATAAGCTGTACTCAACCTCGCATGGCTCCTGAATATCAAAAGGGACTAATAAAAGGTGGATACCATTTAACGCTGCAATTTTAACTAATTCCGGAATATTGGCATCATCAGCAGTTAACATGGCAAGGGTTATGGTACCTTGCTCTAAGGGTAATTCTACAATCGTTAATTCATTGCCAAGAGTTGTCCATTGGTATCTTTGGCAAAAATGTAATTGCTGTTGTGTGGCAAATAAGCCACCTTGGCTAATTAGCACCGCCTGATGAATGCCGTCAATAAGTAAACTTGTGCATAAATATTGAAATGGTCTCAGCACAGAGCTGACTTGCTCAATCAACATTTTGCTTAAGCTTTCTATCTGTATTCTTTGCTCAATATCGTTTGTAATTGTTTTATCTGCGATAAAGAATAATTCAGGCAATTGAATAATGTCGGTAAGATTATTTTCAATGTAATGACAAACATCTTCAATAGCTTGTTCATTAGACTTGTAGGTTGCAAATATCGCAATATTGGCCGTTACCGGTACGTTTTTAGTGTTGTCAAACTCTGGTGCTGGTTCGGTGTGGTGTGTTAGTCCTATAGCAGCAGTTAACGCTTGATAGAGCTCAGGACGTAGTTGTGCTTTATACGGGGTACCATCGGGGCGAAATTTGTTATTAAGTCCTGCTTCTGTGCTTATCCCTTTGTCATCTGCATCGCCCAGTAAATCTATGTCAGCAAAAGTAAAACCTTCTTCGTTATTATTCATTTGTGCCAGCACCTTACCCTCTGGAGAAAGTATTTGGCTTCGACCAGCACCGATGTTAGTTTCTTCAAAACTTTCTTGATATTGTTCGGATGGTATTATCGGGGTAGTTTTATTTGCCGTAGCTAAAAAGACTTTATTTTCAAAAGCTCGGGCAGGGTCATGCAAGCTGCTTTGATCTAATGCGGTAGTATTTATCGAATTACACAGTAGCTGTGCACCATTTAAGGCTAATTTTCGTGAAGACTCGAAGGTCATGCTATCAATTCCAGCAAGCAGTCCGAGTTGTCCAAAGGGGGTCGTTACGACATCAGGCTCTTTAGTGACGCTAGTGAAAAATTCACATTCGTCATCTGTCAAATGTTGCTTATCCGTTTGATTAATGAGATCACCTAACGGGGAGAACAAACATGAGGTCACACTGATGTTTGACTTAACAGAATCCTCTGTTTTAATTCCTACAGTGCCACGAGTAAGGTCTTGTCGTAACGTGACATTGGCCACAATATAACAATGATGCTTTTTCGCTTGCTGGGCAATCTTTTGTAAAAACTCCCCATCAATAGATACCGCTTCGTCCCATGCCTGATTATGGTCAACATACCCTGATTGAATTTTTCCTGCAGACGTAAAATTAACGGGTGTATTAGCGAACTGCGAATTACAATATTGTGGAAGAACAATCACTGCCGGCTTACACACTGCGGCCTCATTTATCATGCGCATGCAGCTTGCTAGATTTTCTTGAAGATTGGAAGTGGTGGCAAACTGAGAAACGGCTACTCGCATGATGTGTATTTTCCGGATAACTTATTATTATTTGAATGGTGCAATATGAAAGCAGGGTGCTTTGAGGGGATTTTACCTTAAAATGTATGCTTGAGGCTATTTTAATAGATTTTTTATGGAGTAAACAAAGGCTGTTGATATTTTATACAAAATTGATAATCAACAGACTTTAAGGATAATTGACAGTGTATGAGGTTTGTCTCATACACTGTGTTCAATCATTAACCTTTACAGGTAAGCCAAACTACACCATCATTGCTGCATTCAAATAGGATAGTGTTGTTTTCTTGTCGAATTGCTTTTACCCAGTTATTTTCATTGTCTTTGTCGATAACAATATTGTCGTACTCAAGTCGCTTACGCCAGTAGTCAGTGTCAACAAGCACATCTTGGTCCCAATCGATGGCAAACGAAGATAAGTGGCTGATCAACTCGGTCGCGTCTAACATTTCGCTTTTGTCTTGAATATTAATCCAATCAGGAAGGGCAGTGAACTCAGCATTGTGTTCTCTAAAAAACAATTCTGCTGAGTATGTTTTATTTTCTAGTGTGGATCTGAATGAGTAGCTGCGCTCGTATGGGTTTTCTAGGTTATCATTAGAACATTGCTCTATTGATGCAAATGTTACTGTGGGTACAATATTACTTAATTCGTAATGTACGCCGTTTTGCTCGAAACTAATACGCTCCACATTGCCACAACGATAAGAGTTGTCATCATTACGGTAAGTATCTGCTCGAATACTTAAAAGACCTTTAAGATCTTGGTCGCCCCACGGTTGTTCTATTTCGTGGAATTTTGACAAAATGATATCAACTTTAGATAGAGATTCATCATCTGTAAGCTTTACAAATTCAGAGAAATCTTCTGTGACCATGTAAATAATTTCATCACGATACCATGCTTTTGTGAAGCCAAGTTCTTCATCTCTAGCTGCATCTTGGTAGATAGTAACCCGGATTTCTGCGGCATTGGGGTAAACTTTTTCAAGTTTTTTCTTGTGCTTATATGATGCTTTCAAGCCTTTGACGATTGATTGAGCGTGATCATATGTTGCGCTGTCTTTAGAGGCAATAAAATCGGAATAGATTTGCTCCTCGGACAAGTTGTAGTGCTGAACTAGAGTAAGCATCACGTTTTCAATTTCGTTTTTTATTTCACTGCGAAGCACACTGTCTTGTTTTAGTTTGTCACAGGTTAAGTTGCCTTTACCGCTACCTTGAAGTTGGCGTCTTAGTTGTCCCCAAATGACAGTCGTTAACGGTGAAATATTGCGGATATCATTATCGGATATTGCTTCAATTGATGGTGGGAATGACATTTGGTAAGCTTCGGTAACTTCACCGAGGTCAAGATCCATAGCGCCTACCGGAACGTCAACATAAGTGGTTGAATATGGAACACATGAAGCCTGCTCTTCAGTGAATTCAAAGCTGTAATCACCAGACTCGCCAGAAATAGTGGAGGGCTCTGTTTGTTGGTCAAATTTTCCATCTCCGTCAAAATCTAACCATACAGTAGCGCCAACGACATAGCCGTCGATGACTTTACCGCTAGAGCTGATTTTAGTTTCTGAGGGTAGCGGTGTTGGACTTGCCACAGGCACAGGTTTTTCGACTGCCTCTGGTGCGAGTAATTCTTCTGGTGTATCAGAGCCACCGCCGCATGCAGCAAGTGATAGCGTGAACATTGACGAGATGATTAGCTTATTATTGTTATTAATCATGAATGATTGTCCCTTTTAAAATACAGTCCTTGAAACAGTTTGTCGTTAGCAACTCTGCCTATCGTGATCATAAGACCTTAAGCTTTTTAGATAGTTAGGTCAATAATGCCTATAAGTCTGGCTTGGCTACACCTGTACATTATTTAATACTATGATAATTTTGATACTGAAATAAAGGTATTAACTGAAGGGGGATAAGAGTAAACATCGGGAAATAACAATAGGAATTTAGGGCTAACGGTGAATGAAATTGCTCTCATTCACCGTACTCAACATACATGATTTTTGTATGAATACTTTAGAAGGGCTTAGGTTTACCGGCAAACGCTCAGCAAATTAAAGTTAAAATAGAAAGATTTATTCACTATTTTGCATTACATCATCAGTAAAGTCAGTTGGCCAAAACTTATAACCTTGTACTGTTGCTTGTGCTGCTGCGCCCCATAATGCAGATTGGTATATTCTAACCCCATCAACATCATAAGAAGTGTTCGCTGCGGCTTGTCCACCTTCTTCTTCGTGTTTGGCACTGGCCTCCGCTCTGGCCCCAGCATCCCAACCTTCCTCTTTAAAACGTCTCAAAGCTTCTGCACTGCTATAAGCATAAACAAATGCTACTGATTTAAAACCAATACCAACACCAACACCAAGCGATGCAAAACGATAAAACTCAGATTTACCATTCTCTTTAAGCACACAAACGCCACCACCAGAAGAAGCAGCAAATAAATAACTATCACTGCCAGTACAAACCAAATAACCTAAACTTTTGTTTATTGCACTTTTGGCGGTTGGATGGTCTTCATATATTTGCTGCAGCGCTTCGGATGTTTCTTTAACGGCATTTTTCTTTTTATCAGCCGGAGTATTACCTGTTGCACAACCCAATAATAAACTGGTGGTCACGCCTGCCAAAATAATATTTTTTATTGTCATTTGTTATCCCTAAAGAATTAATTATAAATGAGTTTTCTAGTGTTTTTATTCAAATAACTCAGTTATTTAATATAGAATAAATTTTTATAGAAATAAAATTTTTATCCGTCATTTTTGATTTTGTCGCGAACTGACAAGTGATAAAATACATAATTCACAGTGGAGATTGGAAAGAGGGTAATCTTTACCTATAGTAGTTATCTCTATAAATAATGTTTACAAGACAACTTATGAGAAAAATGCTCTTTAAATGTACTTATATACATTTATTTAACATTTTATAGATTTAACCCTTTACAAATAGAACCTCAGTATTTAAAATGCGCCCACTTTTGAGGAATAGCAAAACCTTTTCTTAAAGTAACTTGGTGAGATGGCTGAGTGGTCGAAAGCACCGGTCTTGAAAACCGGCAAGGGTTTGTAGCCCTTCTAGAGTTCAAATCTCTATCTCACCGCCACATTTAAAAAAGCCGCTAACTGAAAAGTTAGCGGCTTTTTGCTTTTATAAAATTTAAAAGTAATATGTTATATAAGCTATTGCTGATTATAAAGTGATTGAAAACAGTTAATAATTAAGGACTATGTGTGATCATTGTAGATACGGATATAAAGTCAACTAAGGCAAATACTTACCCTATTAAACGTATTGTTTTAGCTGTATCACTTGTAACATCTTTTTTATTACCCTCTCAGTCTTTTTCCCATGCAATAGCAAATCAAGATTCAGTTCCTCAACTATCAACTGAATCCCCGCAAACAGAAAGTGATATTGAGTTAAGTCCCGCAATTACTGTTGATAATCTTGAAGATATTTATCGAGAAATGGCGACTAACTCTCGTTTTGAAAATTTATCGGTATCAGATGACTTTTTTCAATCACCTTATCAAGTCTCTATTTTTTCAAGTCCAAACGGTGAAGATAGAGACAGACTCTGGTCTCAAACAAACTCGATTTTTGCTTATGGTTTTGGCGTTATCGGCTTAATTGCATTATTACCAGAAGATATCTCAAACTGGGATAAAGAAGAAGGCATATTCAATAAGTGGACCGACAACGTGAAAGGTGGTCCTGTGTGGGACAGAGATACGGGTATGTTAAACCTGGTCGGTCATCCATACTTTGGTGGTGTTTATTACCAAGTTGCTCGTAAGTCAGGTTATCGCCAGTGGGACTCTTTTTTATACGCAACAATTATGTCAACCTTCTACTGGGAATACGGTATTGAAGCTTTTGCTGAGGTCCCTTCAATTCAAGATTTAGTTATTACTCCTGTACTTGGTTGGGCCTACGGTGAATGGGCATTCAATACTGAGATGGATATTAGAGAGGACGGTGGTGATGTTTGGGGCTCAAGTATCTTGGGTAGTACGGCATTATTCTTTCTTGATCCCGTTGATAGTATGAGTGTTGGCATAAACAACATGTTTGGCAAAGAAATTATCAGAGCTGGTACCGGTTATGTCAGTTTTAATGAAATACCCTACGGTGATGCTGGTCAAAAAGATAGCCAAGTAAGCTTTAATATTTCCTTGCAACTAGGAGATGGCGGTCATTATTCACCAAGTAAAGCTAAGAGATCATCAAGAAATAATGATCCAGTTGATACAGGTATTATTGGTGTTAGTTATGGTGTAGGTCAGACTCAGCTTGATGATTCATGGAATGTTGAAGGTGATACTACATCTGAATATAGTTTAGGTTTATATTTTACTCGCCAATTCTCAAGCAGAGTAACTTATTCTAAAGGTAAATTTACTGACAGTTTAAGCCCTGTTGAAATTAATTATGAAAACTATAGCTTAGACAGCCAATTCTATTTTAATAGTGAAAGTGACATCAGACCATACCTCACGGCAGGATTTGGTGAAACCTTGTGGGCTAAAGAAGTTGAAACCAAGCGATTCCAAGTAAATGCAGGTGTCGGCGCGCATTATAAGCTTAATAATAATTTTGCCTTACAACTAGATTGGCGTTTTTACCACAGTACTAATGCGAATACTTCAGATCATAATACCTCTTTACGCTTAGTATATTTATTAGGCAAAGGTGAGAGGTAATCAGCCAAAATTCGTTGTAAGTTAAGCAATTAGTAACTGCATAAATTGTAATTAAATATGAATAGTTAGTTGCTTAAGTAGCAAGTTTTTATTTTTTATAATAGGCTTTAATCATTCCTAGTGTTATTGGAGTGATCATGAAAAGTAACTTATGTAGCCTTTTATTATGTTTACCACTTTTATTTGCTTGTCAAAGTAATCAAAACCTCCATGTTAACCAAGCTAGCTTGCCATCAGATTTATATCTAGATTATCAATACCTCTCTTTAGAACCCATTCATATTGAAACAGAACATGAAATTTTTGCCCTCGATGATGGCATGCGTGCCATGGTTAAAGACAAGTTAAGTAATCACTTAACTACTCAGCAAAAAGCGCGAGTTTTACTTGACCATTTATTCAATGAAGAAAATATCGCGTTAAGTTACGATGGCAGTGCTAACGTTACTGCACAAGAGGCTTATCACAGTAAATTAGCCAATTGCATGTCATTGACAATATTAGCGTATGCTTTAGCTGATGAAGCGGGTATGAATATCAGCTTTCAAGATGTTGATGTTCCAGAATACTGGGTACGCAATGGTGAGTATAGTTTGTTAACCGGGCATGTGAACTTACTCGTAGGAGAAAGCGAAGAAGTTGATAAACGAGTTGTTTGGGGTAAAAGAAACATCCGAATTGATTTTGACCCTTTTGTTGCTAAGAAAAGCTTTCCCTCCCATACCATTGAAAAGCATACATTACTCGCTATGTTTTATAATAATAAGGGCGCAGAGGAAATGCTAAATAAGAATTACCCTCTGGCTTATCAATATCTTAAGAAAGCAACAATCACAGATGAAAATTTTTCTTCTGCCTGGGGGAACTTAGGGGTTTTATATAAACTTTCGGGATATTACCCTATGGCTGAAAGAGCATACAGTCACGCCATCAGCTTGAACCGTGATAATCTTACTTCTCTGGGGAACTTAGCTTTATTACTCAATAAACAAGAACGTTATAACGAAGCAAAACCCATAGAAGACTTTATACATAAAGTACGTGTGAAGAATCCTTACTATCATGCTTTACTCGGTAATGAAGCTTTCTTTAATAAATCTTATAAGCAAGCGGTACAACATTATAAAAAAGCCATTCATCTTGATGATGAACAGCATGAGTTTTACTTTGGCCTAGCGAAGGCTTATTACAAACAAGATAAGTTAGCGCTATCTAAAAAAGCGATGAAAAAAGCAGTAACGTTAGTAAAAACGACAGACACGCAAAAACAATATATTGCAAAGCTAAACTTTCTTAAAGACCAACAGACAATTAGCCATTGATTAAAGCCTTGAAAATAACAGCTCTATTACTTACAAGCTTACTTTATGTATCTGCCGCTTGGAGTAATACTGGGGTTGGCACAGAAATATTACCTAACATTATTACTGATAAAGACAAGCTATCAACTCTTGAACATGTAAAAATTTTATCCTCAGACCAATTTTCAGGTCGCAAATTTGCTAGCCAAGGTAACATTGGTAGTCAGGATTATCTTGTTTCCACGCTTAAAGCTCTCTCAATACCTGCATTTAATAATCAATATCGTCACAGCTTCAAACAATCAGGTTTATTTCAGTCAAAGCAGGGCACTAATATCATTGGCTATATACAAGGTACACATCAAAAAGATGAATACATTGTACTCACTGCTCATTATGACCACCTTGGCACCACACGAAGTAAAATTTATAACGGCGCAGATGATAATGCTTCTGGGACAGCAGCATTATTGCTCTATGCAAAATTATTGAAGGATAAGCCATTAAATTATAGCGTTATACTATTATTTACTGATGGTGAGGAAGTTGATTTGTTAGGTGCTAAAGCATTTATTTCTCAGCAGAAAAAGTTACTGAATAACATTAAATTAAATATGAATTTAGATATGATTGCAGGCAGTAAAAAAACAAAAAAACTTCGCTTTTTGAGTAGAGATCTTGCTCAAATACTGTCAACTCAGCAAGTTGATGAGTTTGCTCAATTGCAACGTTACTTTAAAAACAATTCTATTGCACACTTAACTGCTGGTTTTAGACGTATCAAGAGCGTAGGCTCTAACGTTAATCGAGCAAACTGGCTTATGGCAAGCGACCATGGTGTTTTTAGTAAAGCAGGGATCCCTTTTATCTATTTTGGCGTAGGTACACATAAAAATTATCATAGTGAGTTTGATTATTATGACAATATAAATAAAAATTTTTATTTAGCTGCTATCAGTATTATTTTTCAACAACTGGCCTACATAGACAATGCTATGTATGAAGGAGTAATACCAAATTGATAACACTAGCGTTGTGGTACACTGAACTAAAAGTTTGTTCAGGCACAATACATTAGCTGATTATACTCTCTTGTTGCTTATACATTGCTCACGCTTGCTTATATGATTGCTAAATACTCTGACCTAAAACAAACTTAACGATAATTTATGCTAAAGCTACATAAATGATACAGATGAATACCAGCAAAATTAGTTACACTTAACGCTTATTTATTACAGACAGATAAAGGCAAATGAATAATACAAAAACAGCTGTCGCTGAAAACAATAAACCTTGGAATTACCTTTTTTTTGCATGGATATTTGCTACAAGTGGCACTTTGATTAGCTTGTTTTTTAGTGAAATAGTGCAGTTACCCGTTTGTGTGCTGTGTTGGTATCAACGGATTGCGCTTTACCCCTTAGTGATTATGCTACCGTTGGCACTTTTCCCTTTTGATGTAAGTATTACTCGTTATGCAAGCCCCTTGGTTATTTTTGGCTGGTTTGTAGCGTTATTTCATGTGTTCGTGGTTGCTGGAATCATCCCTGAAGCGGCACAACCCTGCGTGCAAGGAATTCCGTGCTCTGAAAGCCACTTTAATTTACTCGGCTTTATAAATATTCCCGTGATGTCACTGATCACGTTTTCTTTATTAGGACTGTTACTTTTTCTTGCTAAAAAATCGTACATCCAAATGCATAACAAAACACTTAACAGAACATAAGTTCTCAATTTACTAGGATCTTTACTCGGAATTATCATGAATAATAAAACTATTTTTATCAGCGTTGCGGCATTTATCGGCGTAATATTCATCGCTGCTGTTGGAGTCTATAAAAGCCAGCAACCTTCAACGATAGCTAGCGACAAATTACCAGCATTAGAACGTATTGATGCACCGTCTAAAGGCGGCAAACAAGCGAAAGTGACCATAGTTGAGTTTTTTGATCCTGCGTGTGGAACATGTAGTCAATTCTATCCATTAATAAATAACTTAGTTAAGAAGTATCAAGGTAAAGTTAATGTTGTTATGCGTTATGCGCCATTACATAAAGGCTCAGATGATGTGGTGAAAATGCTAGAAGCTGCGCACCATCAAGGACAGTTTTGGCCTGCTCTTGAATTGCTCTTTGCTAACCAACAGCGCTGGGTTGAACACCACGTATCAAATCCTAGTAGTGCTTTAGCAGGTATTAAAACGCTAAAAGTAGACCATGATCAACTTGATAAAGATTGGCAAAGCAGCAAAATAGAAAAAATTGTTAAACAAGATATTCAAGACGGTCAAACATTGAAAGTTCGCGCGACACCGCAATTTTTTGTCAATGGCAAGCCTTTAGTGGTTTTTGGCTATGAAGAACTTGTGAGCCTTGTTGAACAAGAGATTGCCGAAGTTTATTAAGAGAAGTGCTCTTAAGTCCAATACAAATAAGTGTCTTATCTGTATTGGACTTGTTGCTAGCTATTTGAAAACTCATCAGTTAAATAAGATAAAAACTCTTGGCTCACTTTAGATAAGCTTTTATTGTCAAGGTATAATGCTTTGACAGGAAATGTTAAAGGCGGATCAAAAGAAGCTATGGCGGTATTGTCTGATAAATTCCCTTCCGCGGTAAAACGATCTACCACACAAATACCAACGCCTTGGGCGACTAACCTCGCAGCGATAAAATAGGTTTGTACCTTTATTAGCGCTTCAAGGTTGATGCTGTCTTGCATCATTCTTGTCCATAATAGATCAGCTAACGGACCACTATCACCTATATCTATATACTCAAACTCTTTAAGTTGGTTTAAGGTCAACTCTTTCGGGCTGTCGGGAAAGCTAGCTTTTGGGTAAACAATAACTAACTCTGACTGAGCTAATTCAATTGAGGTAACACCAGGCATGCTATTTGGTGCAAATAATACTGCCAGATCACACTTATGTTCAAGCAAGGTTTGCATTACTGCATCGTTATGCACGGTTTGAACATTAAAGTTTACTTGATGATGTTTATGATGATATTTTGCAATTGCACATGGAATAACGTCAAAGCCTAGTGCAGGGCTACCAGCAATATTTATTTGGCCGTACTCAGACTTTTTTATGTTCTCAGCGGTATTCTTTATCGAACGCATTTGTTGATAAATCTTATCTACCTCGTCAAAAAGCATTTCTGCTTCGTCTGTTGGCGTCAAACGACCTTTGACCCGTTCAAATAAGTCAAAACCAAGCTGCATTTCAGCATGAGATAATACCTTACTGACTGAGGGCTGTGAAACATGTAATATTTTTGCCGCATTGGTAATTGAGCCAGTGGTGTAAATTGCATGAAAAATCTCAATATGTCTTAAGCGCATTGTTATTTCCTAAGTTGGTTAGGGTTAATTTATTATTCATCCCCATGTTACTCCAAGGTGCTGGATTTAGTTGGAGCTATTATGGCTATAGCTTAAGCAAACAGGTAAACGGTTAATGTCCATAAGCTAGCGGCACACACTGCGGCAAATGATGCAGGAACTAACTGTGATTTAACATGATCCATTAAATCACAACCTGTGGTCATCGCACTCAGTATAGTCGTATCTGAAATCGGCGAGCATTGGTCACCAAATACACTGCCGTTAAGCACGGTAGCAAAGCAAACCATCATAAAAAATTCTGGATTAGCTAGTCCTTGAGACTGGCAAACTGCCCAGGCTAAAGGCATGGCTAGGGGGAATGCGATAGCATAAGTTCCCCAACTTGTGCCGGTAGAAAAGGCAATGACCATAGTAATTAGTTGCAATATTAGCGGTAACAGCCAAAAAGGCAATTGCTCACCAAGTTGTGAAACCAAATATAAACCACCGCCTATTTCTTTACTGATACTGCCGATAATAACGGCTAACATAAGTATTACTGAAGCAAGTACCACGCCTTTTAATCCATTGCCAAACCCATCAATAACCTGTGTTAAAGACATACCCTTTGCTAAAGCGATTGCAGCTGATAACAACAAAGCAGCACCAAAAGCCCAATTGATTTTAGGTGAGCCTAAAAAGATAAAAGTGAAGACAGCAATAGAGATTAAGGTTATTAACGGTAAAACAAATTCTAAAACATGAGGGGTATATCCTGAAGGTACATCACAGCGTTGTAACTCTTTAGCACTTAATGGCCTAGCGCCTTTCGCATCAAGTTGGCCTGTTGCTGAAGCTCTGTAATGGGCATCTCGAATTCTCTTACCTGAAAAAGTGGTAACATTTAAACTTAATAATAAGGTGCCTAATACGGCAAAGATGGCATAAAAGCTAAAGGGGATACTACTAAAAAAGAAATTTAATCGAGCAGATTCTGTTGCTAGAAATGATACGCCAGGAACGAATATTAAAGCCTGAACGTAAGCTGGCCAGGCATTAAACGCAATTATTGTCGCTATAGGGGAGGCAGTAGAGTCGACAATGTAACTCATCTCTTCATGGCTAACTTTTGCTTTATCTGCTAAAGGGCGAACCGTGGTACCCACGAGCACTGTGCTCATAGTACCACCTTGGAAAAATAACATACCCAGTAACCACGAAATCACTTTAGCTGAACGTGGTCCTCTGACAAAGTGAAGTGTCATATAGTTAGCAAAGGCTTGTGCAGCACCGGTTTTTGACCAAATACCTAATAAACCACCCAATAACCATAAGTAAAGTAAAAGTAAAGCGGCAGTGCCTTCTTTAGCTAAATTGGGAATGATAACGGCATCAGTTAAATCGTATTGACCTAACATCAATGAGCCAGCCACTATACCGCTAAACAATGAGGTAAGTGGCTCTCGGGTAAGTAAACATAAAACGATTGTGATAAAAGCGGGCAGTAATGACCACAAGCCAAAGTGAAAAGCAGGTTTCAATAATTTTATTGTATGTGTTTTATCTTCAACCCATTGTTCTGTTAAAAGCGGTGCTTCGTTTAGTTTATCTAAGCTCTCTTGTTTTAATGGTGATTGTAGGTAGGGGACAATATCTGAAATGATAACTTCTTTACCCTTATATCTATATGCATGACTGCCAGCGTCTGTTTGGTAAGTATCAAAAACATACGACTGCTCTAGCCATGTTTTATTAACAGAATTGCCGACAAAGATTGCAGTAAATACACCTAATATAATAATAGCTAAGGCTAGAGTATTATTATTACTCATTCATGGACTCCTTTAAGATAAGGATTCTATTTTGATTGATCATGTAAATTCCTCTTTGGCTATCTACTTTATATAAAGTCAGGGAAAACATTATAAAGTTATACTTTTAGATCTAAGCTATAACCTTAGGTTATAGGATAGACCTGAGTAGATAAAGGAAGTAATGATTTTTATTTTATTAATTTCAATAGAGGTGACCGATATTTGCTTTGTGAAGTATTGTTGAATGCTATACAAAGCAAAGACTAGTGTGAATGATAGCTATGCATGAGTCCTTACTGGCTCACAAAAGGAAGACTTAAATACAACTGTATAACGAGGGCATTAGTAATATCTATAAAAAATGCGCCAACTAGCGGAACGACTAAAAAAGCTTGTGGTGATGGTCCATGTCTTGCAACAAGAGATTCCATATTGGCCACTGCGGTAGGCGTTGCCCCTAAACCAAAGCCGCAGTGCCCACCCGCAATAATGGCTGCATTATAATTCTTGCCCATTATTCTAAAGGTGATGAAATAAGCAAACATCATCAGCATCACTGTTTGAAGCAAAATAATCACCACCATTGGCCCAGCTAAGCTAGCCAATTGCCATACTTTTAATGACATTAACGCTAAAGCTAGAAAAATTGAGAGCGCCATCGTTCCCCATAAATCTATACAAGCTCTGCTGACAGTGTAACGCTTTGATACTTCACATAGGTTGGTAGCGACAACTCCAAATAACAATGGCATTAAAAAAGCGGGCAGTACGATATCGGCTGCTTTTAGATTCAGATACACCACATGACCAATTGTCATGCATAATAAAATGATAAATAGTGTTTCCATCATTTTTTTGGGCGTTACTAAATCGTGATCTTCTGGGTTAAATGTTACAGTATCATCAAGCTCTTCATGGTATTCATCTGCTTTGAGGTCATAACGAGTAATGAGCCTTTTACTCACTGGACCACCCACTAAACCTCCTAAAACCAAGCCCATTGTCGCTGCCGCCATCGCCAATTCGAAGATGTTAGCGGGCATATTATACTCAGTAATGAATAAATCAGCGTAAGTCGCACCATTACCGTGGCCACCTGATAATGTCACTGAGCCACCAATTAACCCCATTAATGGATTCATTCCTGTACCTATTGCAATGGACACACCAATCGCATTTTGTACCAGTAAGTACACGGTAGCTACACCAAGAAACAAGACAACTTTAGGGCCGCCTTTTAGTAACAGAGAATAACTAGCTCCTAAGCCTACGGTAGTAAAAAATACTGTCATAAGGGGATTTTTGAAACTCATATCAAAATTGAAATGTATGTCAAAAAGGGAGTGGGCGATTGCGGCCAATATTGAAAAAATAATACCGCCGACAACTGGCTCTGGAATATTGTTATTCCTTAAAAATGAAACTTTGCTATTACAATAATATCCTGAAAAAAGAATAATGAGTGCTACCACGAGCGTTTCAAGAATACTGATATTGATTTCCATAGCTAAGCTCACTTTATTATTAGTAACTCAAAAAGTAGTCTTTGCTTTTTGTTAATTAAAGCGAATTTAACTTGATTGAGTCTTATTGATTGAGGATTTATTTTTATCACTTTTATCGGCTAACAAGCATTACATTTTGTTGAGAACGTCCTCAAGGGATTCGCCTTTGCGAATACATTTGATTGTTAGGTCATCGTTGTTACCTGTAATGGTATAAATCGCCACTCTAGGTAAGCTGTTATAATCAAAATGATTAGTAAAATAATAACCTCCTGTATCGTGCACCATGACATAATCATTGCTTTCTAGTTTTGGTAAAGCTTGATTGCTACAAATAAGATCACCCGCAAAACAACACGGGCCAGCGACATCGGTTGTAACCACTTCAGATGTTTTCTCGCTTTTTTCTTCACCATTACTGGTATAGCCAGTCACTCTTATCGGCCATGATTTAGGTAAAAAAGCAGTGCGGGTTATAATTTGTGCCCCAGCATGGGTCGTTGCAATATGGCGACCGCCAGAGTTTTTTGTGTATTCAACACGCGTAATGATAACACCATTTTTTGCAACGATAGCTCGGCCAAACTCAGTTTTTACTTGGTACTTATCGGTAAATAATAAAGGGACTTCCGCTTTTAATATATCGGCATAATCTTGAAAGCTTGGTTTGATTATTTCTGAAGCGAAATTAACCGGTAAACCACCGCCAATATCTAATCGCGTTATTTGCTGAGCGCCAATCAGTGAATTTATTTCCTCAGCGAGATCAGTAATGATTTTAATGCCATTTGCCATTAAAGATAATTCACAGCCCTGAGATCCAGAGTGGGTATGAATGCTTGTTAACCATGGACGGGCTTGATAAATACTGATGAGTTCATTACGGTTGTCACCATCGAGCAAGGCGTAACCAAACTTAGAGGTTGCCGTGGCAGTGCTGGTAGAACCTATTTTTCCGCCACCTATTTGAGGATTAACACGAAAACCTATTACTGATTTACTGTCGGGAAATTCAAGCATTAATGCGTCAATACGCTCAAGTTCCTGCAAGTTATCTATGTTAAGTGCAATACCCTTTTTTATGCAAGTTCGTAGGTCCTGCATCGTTTTTGCTGGAGAATCAAAGATAATATTTTCAGCGGTAAAGCCCGCATTTAATGCTATTAATAGTTCACCTGGACTGGCAACTTCAGCGCCCATGCCATATTCACGTAAAGGCTCTAGAACTTTAACTAAAGCATTCGCCTTGACCGCAAAGGTATGAAAAAAATTGGCTGGAAAAGCAGTATAGGCGGCATTAACTGTTTTTCTCAAACCATCTAAATCCATTACGCCAATAGCCGTTAAATTGTGGTCAATAACTTGATTGTTAATTGCTGTTTTAATTATGTTTTGCTTTCTGTTCATATTGGTATCTTTTTAATTAAGGAAACATGCAACTGTTGTGGTAACAGGTGATTCTTTGTCGATACCTTTAAGATAATGTAGCAAGGTGTAAATGAATAATAGTTAATCTTTGCTAGGTAATAACTTTGGGTTATGTGCTCTAGTCGTTGTGTGATTAAGCTCTGTAAACTGATGTTAGTGAATCAAATGTCTGCTACAACATTTGGTTATACCCTAGGCAAAAAAATGAATTGGCCTGTAAAAGCAGCTATAGCTACGCTTTTACTTACGCTAATTGGATTCAATATTTAACCACTTGGTGTAACACCTTCTCTTTTAGGAGAATGGATTTTATTATACCAATTAAGGTAATTTATTGTGACTGTTACTACTGATTTAGAATTATGTCGTTTTATAAATGAAAGCTACCATGAACAGGATGTTATCGCTTTTACCCGTTTTTCTCAGCAAATGTTTAATAGCGTGCTCAGTACCGATTTACAAACGATATCAACACCACAGCGTTATCAAATAGCCTTGCTATTATGGCAATCATTTTGCAGTCGTAGTGCCAATGAGAACAAAGTTACTATAGAAAACAGAACACCACAAGATGCATTAGCCGTGGGATCAGTAATACATATTATTACTGATGATAAGGCATTCATCGTTGATTCTGTTTCAGCGTTATTGATGGCATATGGTTATAAAATTAATGTGTTTTTGCATCCGGTGGTAAAACGAAATCAAATTTTAGCAAGCAACGAAAAAGAGCAGGATACTTATCAAGACGAATCAATTTTATATATTGAGCTTGCTAGCCAACTCTCACCAAAAGTGATCGGTGAGCTTGTCGACACAATTCAAAATTTATTAGCGGATATCACTAAAGTTACTCAAGATTGGCCATTAATGATGGCTAAATGTAGCAGCATAAATCTTGAATCGTCAGATCCTGATGCAATAGATGCTCAACAGTTTTTATCTTGGCTTTGTAATGAACACTTTGTTTTTATTGGTTATAATTTTATTCCTGTTGCTGGAGATGGTAACGCGATACCGTTGGTTGGCAGTTTAGGTGTGTTCAATGATGATGTAAAAGCAAATAATCCAGCATTAACACTAACCAGTGCGGAATTTAAACAATTCATTGCCGAAAAAAGCTTACTTAAGGTAAGTAAGTCATTAGTAAAATCAACTATTCATCGATATGATTACCTTGATTTGGTCAGTGTTAAGGAGTTTTCTACTGACGGAAAGCTCATTGCCGTTCATCAATTTTCTGGTTTATTCACCCAAATTGCAAACAACTTACACCCGAATAAAATACCTTTGTTAAATGCCAAATTAGCACAGATACTCCAGCAACTTTCTCTAAAGTCAGAGAGTCACGATTATCGTAGTTTCATGCATATTCTGGCGGTCTTACCGAAAAGGGAATTATATGAAAGTAGTAATGAACAGCTGCTGGATTTAGCGCAGAACATACATAATCTTAATGTCAGAAGTAAATCTGGCGTATTCATCAGAGAAAACAACTTTGATGAACAGGTGTCGGTTTTGGTTTTTGTATCAAAAGATGCTTTTTGTACTGATTTACGTGATGAGATTGAGGGCGAGTTATCAAGCGCTTATCAAGGTGAAATTTTATCACGCCGTTCAATGCTCAATGATAATTATCTCGCGCAATGGCACTTTATCGTGAAAAAAAGCAGCGCCCATCATTGTAACGTTGATGTCACGTCGTTAATTGCACGTATTGAGACTAAAGCACAAAGTTGGAATGAAAATTTAACTACACTGATTTCGCAATTATGGCGGGGTCAAGAAGCAAACGTATTGCTTAACAAATATAATAATGCTTTTTCCAAAAGCTATCGAGAACACTTTTCCCCTAAACAAGCCATCCGAGCGATAAATCATATTGAGTGTTTAACTGCAGAAAATGCTTATCAATTTCAAATCTATCGCTCACCACAGAGTAAAAGTGAACTTACCCTCAATATATATACTTTAAAACAAAGCATTGCACTTAGTGACTCTATTCCAATTTTAGAACAGTTTGATTTTAGACCCGTGGATGAGTTCAGCTTTAAAGTCAGCTGCTCAGGAAACGATACTCAAAGTAAAGTGTATAGTTATACCCTTGAATGTCCGACTGAAAATGTAGATATTGACGCTATAAAAGTGAACCTAGAACTAGCATTAGCACAAGTTTGGGCAGGTAATATTGAAAGTGATGGTTATAACAAGTTATTGCTTGGTGCTAACCTTAATATTAGACAAATAGTGATAATCCGCTCATACGGCAAATACCTACGCCAATTAGGTCTTGGATACTCTGAAGAGTACTTTCAGCAAGCCTTAATTAACTATCCAACTATTGTTCATGGCTTAATTAATTTATTCGAAATTCGTTTTGCTTTAAATGAAAAAAGTATTGCTCAACGTAAAGAAGGCGCTGAAATTATTAAAGCTGATCTCCTACAAGGTCTCAGCACAGTATCAAAAATTGACCATGATAGAATTTTGCGTAATTTTATTTCCGCTATTTCCGCAACCGTCAGAACAAATTTCTACCAAACATCGTCAACAGGTGAATTAAAGACTTATTGTTCTTTTAAAATACGCAGTGGCGAAATAGATGATGCACCACAACCTAGACCTTATGTAGAAACTTTCGTTTACTCCCCACAAGTTGAAGGGGTGCATTTAAGATTTGCGCTTGTCTCTCGTGGCGGTTTGCGTTGGTCAGACAGACAAGAAGATTTTAGAACTGAAGTATTAGGATTAGTTAAAGCCCAACAAGTCAAAAATGTTGTTATCGTGCCACAAGGCGCTAAAGGTGGCTTTGTACCTAAGCAATTACCAGTTAACGGTTCGCGTGAACAGGTTATCAATGAAGCGATTAACTGTTATAAGATTTTTATCTCTGCTTTATTAGACCTGACAGATAATAATACGGCAAACGGTATCGTCAAACCAAAAGAAATTATTTGTTTTGATGGTGATGATAGCTATCTCGTGGTAGCAGCAGATAAAGGTACGGCTACCTTCTCTGATATTGCTAATGAAATCGCTCAGGATTATGGCTTTTGGCTGGGTGATGCTTTTGCCTCGGGTGGCAGTGTTGGCTATGATCATAAAAAGATGGGGATTACCGCAAAAGGTGCATGGGTATCAGTACAACGACATTTCAACGAGATGGATGTTGACGTTCAACAAGATGAAATCAGTGTCATTGGTATTGGTGATATGTCTGGAGATGTCTTCGGTAATGGCATGTTGTCTTCAAAAAGCATAAAACTTGTCGCTGCCTTTGATCACCGAGATATATTTATCGATCCAAACCCTGACAGTGCAACGAGTTATGCTGAACGCAGTAGACTTTACCACCTCAAACGTTCTTCATGGCAGGATTATGACAAAGCGTTAATTTCTCAAGGTGGCGGTGTTTTCAGCCGTTCGGTCAAACATATTGAGTTAACCACAGAATTAAAACAGCTACTCAACATTGATAACCAAATAAAACAGTTATCACCAGATGAGCTAATTCGCCAAATTTTATGTTGCCAGACAGATTTACTGTGGTTTGGTGGTATAGGAACCTATGTAAAAGCTTCAAGTGAAATTAATACCGAAGTAGGGGATAAAGCTAATGATCATCTACGCGTTAATGGCAATGAATTACGCTGTAAAGTTATTGGAGAAGGCGGAAATTTAGGTTGCAGTCAACTTGCCAGAATAGAGTTTTCTAAAAGGGGGGGTAAAATTAATACCGATGCCGTTGATAACTCAGCTGGCGTTAACTGTTCAGACAGTGAAGTAAACATCAAAATTTTGCTTAATGGCTTAGTTAACAATAAAAGCATGACAAAAGCTGAACGTGATCAATTATTAGCAGCAATGACTGATGAAGTCGGCGCTATGGTATTAAGGAACAATTATTTTCAAGCGCAAGCGTTAAGTATTGATGAAGCAAATAGCCAGTCTCACTTTGATAGTTTCACCCGTTTGAGTCAATACTTGGTTAACAGTGTTGGATTAAATCGTGAGCTTGAATATTTGCCCGATGATGAAGAGCTCCAATCAAGGAATTTAGCAAAACAAGGATTAACAAGGCCTGAATTAGCGGTGTTGATGGCCTATTCAAAAATGGATGTGCATGATGCCTTATTGGCAGAAAAACACTTAATCACTGATCGCTATTTCCAAAAGTATTTATTATCAGCGTTTCCTGAAGCATTAACGAACAACTATACCCAAGAGATTATTAGCCATCCTTTAGCACAGCAAATTATCGCCACTAGTGTCGCCAATGAAATATTTAATCGTGGTGGCATACATGCAGTCAGAGAGCAAACTGGTGCAACTATCGCCGAAATAGTTAAAGCGTTCATTATTGTCAAAGAAGTTTTTTCACTTGATACCATTTGGCATGAAATTGAGTCATTGAATGCAAACTTCTCTGCACAAGTACAAATTAAGTTAATGATAGAAGTGCAGCGATTTTACCGTTTGATGGCTATTTGGTTTATTAACCATTCCAGTCCTCATGACAGTATTGAAACGATAGTTCAACGTTATTTGCCCGGTATAAACAGCCTACAGCAACTTAATGATGATGAAATTACCTTGCCTTTTTCACCCGTGGACGATTCGCTTTATCAACTTAAAAGTGAAGTTGAGGGTCTAGTTTTGGTGGATATTATTCATCAATTAAAAGTGTCGAGCGTGGTGTTCTGCGACATAGTTAAAACGTCTTCAGAGTTGAATTTGTCGGTAACAGAAATCCTACCTTGTTACTGTGCAATGAGTAAGCTACTTGGCCTGTCTTGGATAATAGAACAAACGGAAAAGGTGACAGCCAAAGATCATTGGTCAAGGTTAGCTCGTTTTAGTTTGTTACTCGATTTGTTGGAGTTTCGAGAAAAACTCGTGCTGTCGGTACTCAAGAATAATCAAGAGTTAGCAACTGATATTGCTATTGAGCAATGGGCAACAAGCAAAAAAATAGAATTAAATCGATTACATAGAGTATTAGACGACTTAAAGGTTGGCACTGTGCATATTGACAAACTCTATTTTGCTAACCGTCAACTAAAGGCTTTAGTCGCGTAAGATCTCAACAAGTAATGCATTAACAATTATCTATTACTAGCCCTTCATAGGCGGTGATAGGTAATTTCCCTCCTATGGTTTATATCCAATAGCTTGATAGTTAAATCATTAACTATCAAGTACTCACGGGTGTGTTTCATACTATTTTTCTACAATTTATCTAATTAGTGCTACTTTTTACTTTAGGCATAACATTAATATAGCGTGAAAAAGTTCAACCTATAACCCTAGGTTATAGGGCAGCAATAAAGGGTCAATTGTTAATACTGTAATTTAAGTTCATGGTTAAGGTGAATGAAACGTAACTAAATGATCAGGTAGCTAATAACCTGACAATTATAAAATAAGCGAAATTACAATGGTGGATGTCATGAAAGATAGAACAATGTTTAAGTCTAAACTATCACATTTGAGTTTATGCGTGCTAACCGCACTTACTTCTCAAATTGCCTTTGCTGCAGAAACAACCGATGTAAAAGAAGAAGAAGTTGAAAGAATTTCTATCGTAGGCTCAAACATTAAGGGCAGCACGATGACAAGTGTTTTACCTGTTACTGAGCTTAGTGCTGAAGACATTATCGCAACTGGCGCTCTAGATGGTGATGAACTGTTACGTTCAATACCTCAAATTGGAGCTGTTGGCTTTACGGGAACACGCGGCGGAAATACCGGAACAAATGCAGCACGTGGTGATGTTGGCTCTGTAAACTTACGCAGTATCGGTGAAGGTAATACCCTAGTATTACTCAATGGTCGTCGTATGGTTAACCATCCTATTACTCAAACAAACTTTGGTGTGCCAGTAACATCGGTAAACTCTAATACTTTACCTGTATCAGGTCTTTCTCGTGTCGAAGTTTTACGCGATGGAGCCGGCGCATTATACGGCTCAGATGCTGTTGCTGGTGTAGTGAACTACGTGACCAAAGAAGAGTACCAAGGTGGTAACTTTAAAGTCCGCTATGGTGCAGAGCAGGGCACCGACCGCAATGATTTTACCTTATCAGGTAACAAAGGTTTTGAATTCAATAACAGCCAAACTTTTTTCATGATAAGTGCCAACTATGCTAAGAAAACGGGCATACAGGCATCAGAAAATAGCTTCTCTAGTAATCAAGACTTACGCTCAAGAGCCCCTGTAGAGTTTGCCGATGATACCGATTTTGACAATCGATCAACATTAGAGGCTTATGCCGACTTACATTATATTGGTTTACCGAGCAGTATTGATGATTACATCATTCGCCCAGCCTCATACATTAACGATGCCGGTGAACAACAATCTGCTGATAGTTGTGGCGGCGGTGCTTTAGCTTCTGGCGGCGGAGTGATGGGCGATGTTTGTCTTGATGCCGCAGGCAGTCACAATAGAGCTTTACGCCCTAATCGTAATGAAGAACGTACCTTAGTACCTGATATTGATCGATTGAACCTGTTTACTAACTTAAGCCATGAGTTTAATAATGGCGTAGAATTTTACAATGAATCAACCTATTATCGTTCTAAAACTAAGCGTCAATGGGAACAATCAGCCATTTTAAGTAATGGTACTTTTGATGTACCTGCTCACAGTTATTATAATCCATTTGGTCCAGTAAATTTTGCTGATGGTCGGGTAAACCCAAATCGTCTTGCCGGTTTAGATCCTTCCGTAGTACCTGTTGAAGGTCTTGGCTACAATTTACGTATCCGCCCAACGGATGTTGGTCCACGCCAAGTTGAAGTCGAAAGTACTAGTTACCGTTTCTTAAATGGTTTACGTGGCACTTACGATGATTGGGATTGGGACACAGGTATTTTATACAGTGAAGCAAAAACTGACGATAATATGAGTAATCGAATTAGCTCACCTTTATTATTGGCTCAGTTAAGTTTAGATACTGCTGATGCTTACAATCCTTTTACCGGTGTTAACCCTGATAATCCAGCGAGTATTATCGATTCAACCCCTAATCCACAAGCGAGTATTAATCCGTTTTTAACGACTGCTCAACGCAGTGCAAAAACGTCATTAACTATGGTCGATTTTAAAGCTTCAAATCCATTTATGTTTGAATTACCTGGCGGTGAAGCTGGTTTGGCTTTCGGTTTAGAATATCGTAAAGAAACATTAGATGAAGATAACAGTTCAAACTTTGATGGCTCAGAGCCTTTTGTTGAGGGGAATGCTGATCCGGTTAACCTCAGTAGCTTACAAGGTAGCAGTGTTCGCCTAGATGTTTCTGGCGAGCGTAAAGTTTTTTCTGCTTATGTAGAGCTTGCATTACCTTTACTTGCCGATCTTCCTGCTGTGCATAGTCTAGATGTACAATTAGCCGCACGCTATGAAGATTTTAGTGATATTGGCAATATAACTCGACCTAAAATGGCCGTTTCATGGTTCCCCGTTGAAATGTTGCAATTTAGAGGTGCCGTATCAAAAGGCTTCAGAGCTCCTAACCTTATTCAGCTAAATTCACCAGGCGCTACGCTTACTACCGGTGTAGATGATTACGCTGAAAACTCTTTAGATGCCAACGGTAATGTTGTTGTTAATGCTGATACCTTAGCTGATGGTGGCTCAGGTAATGGTAATTACAATCTATCAACATCAGGTAACAAAGACTTGGAAGCTGAAGAAAGTGAAAACATTAGCGTAGGTTTAACACTACAGCTTATGGATAACTTAACCTTTACCTATGACTGGTGGGAAATTGAAACAACGGGTACTGTTGGCGTGCTTTCAGATGAAAATATCTCACGTTTAGACTTGATAGCAAGAGGAGAAGGCTCATCAAATCCTGATGTTATTCGTGGCCCGGTTGATGCTGACAACCCTTTAGGGGAAATTGTTCAAATTAATCGTCGTTATGAAAATCTCAATACTCGTACTATTACGGGCTACGATATTGCCGTTAATTATAATTTGGATACCAATATTGGTGATTTTGACTTAACGTTAAACGGCGCTAGAACCTTAAAATTTGACCAAGAAGCAGGTGGTGATGCCTCGACAATTGTTGAAGCAGGTGCAGACCCTGAAGTATTAGGTACTGCAGTAGGCGATATTGTTGGTACAAACAGTATTCCAGAATGGCAGGCAACAGCATCATTGAAATGGAAATCGACCGATGCACTATGGGGCGCAGGTGTATTTGTTAAATATGTTGGTGAAGTAGCCAATACCAGTGTTTCAAAAACAGTTGATAGCGTGACGACATTTTATACTTCAAAAGCACAAACTCGGGCAAATACTTATATAACTCGTAATGACTTTATGGGATATGAAGGTGTGAGTGTAAGTTTTGGTATAAATAATATCTTCGATCAAGAGCCACCATTGGCTGATACTACCTTTGGTTATGATGGATCATTACATTCAAGCCGTGGAAGATACTTCTATACCAGTGCTAGTTTTAGTTTTTAATGCTTAATTAGTCACACATGATATGGCTTGGCTAGTTAAATGTAGTCAAGCCATCTTTTCTTTCTCTTGCAAGTTTATAAAGAACCAATTATGAAAAATGCACTTAATTCATCAACTTTGCTATTACCGTTATTATTATTATTTTCCTGTTCGACACCTCAAAAAGCGGTTGAAGAGAAACCAGCAATAGTCTCAAACAACACACAAACAAATATTTCAGCAAAAGCTCCTCGTTCTTTAAAAGAAGGATCTCTGCCTGTAGTAATTAAGGACAGCAAAACTCATAGTCAGTCCTGTAATAGCGGCCAGGTTAAACTTACCAGTGATTTTGCTGCCGGTCGTATGGATGAATGTATAAGGACGGGTGAAAATGAATATTTAATTACCTTGGTGCCTGAAAATACGCCGATTAACTCAAGTCCTTGGTATGCTTTTAAAATACAGGCAGAGCAAATTACCGATATTATCATTACGATGAAGGTACAGGGTGATAAGCATCGTTACCCTCCTAAAATAAGTCGTGACGGTAAGTCGTGGCAGTTACAAGATTATCAGCTAAAAGGTGAACGCTTAATCATGAAAGTGAAAGCAGCACCTCAGCCCGTGACTATTTCTGCACAAGAAATTATCAACAACCAATATTATGTTGATTGGGCAGAAGAATTAACTGCACAGAGTGCTTTTACCCAAAGCATTTTAGGCTTGTCTACTCAAGGTCGTCCTATTTACAAAATCGAAAGTAGAGATGAAAATACCAATGAATGGGTGGTGATTCTAGGTCGCCAACATCCGCCAGAAGTTACTGGTGCTCTAGCATTATTTCCGTTTGTTGAAACCTTGTTATCAGACAGTGAACTGAGTAAGTATTTCCTTAGAAAATATAATGTACTCGTTATACCTAATATAAATCCAGATGGTGTGCATGCGGGAAATTGGCGTAGTAATGCTAATGGCAAGGATTTAAATAGAGATTGGAATGATTTTTCGCAGATTGAAACTCAGCTAATAAATGACTATTTGCAGGGCTTAGTGGCACAAGGTCAAAAAATTAAGTTTGCAGTAGATTTTCACTCTACTAAAAATGATATTTTCTATACTATGCCAGTAGATTATGGCGTTGAAAGTTCCTACTTTGTTAAGCATTGGTTAGGTGAACTCGATAGACAAATGCCTAACTTTGATGTGGTGTTAAGGCCAGGGAATAACCCTGACTTAGGTGTATCAAAGCAGTATTTTTCAGATCAGTTTGGCGTACATGCCATTACCTATGAAATGGGGGATAATACCGATCGTACTAAGATAAAACGTATTGCATTTAAATCCGCTAATATATTGATGATTAACATGTTATCAGAAACTGATCATGATAAAGAATAGGAAAAGCTATGAATGTATTTAATAAAAAAGTAATTACTTTGGCGGTCAGTGTAGCACTACTAAGTGCTTGCACCACTGAAGAACAACAACCTAAAACTCAACAGGTTGACTTATTAATCACTAATGGCACTGTTTACACGGGCGAAAGTGCTCAAGCCCAACAACTTGATGTGGCGATTTGTCAGCAAGTTATTTGTGGCTTATATCTTAGTG